>Ga0208261_1000075_pt1 | contig 39686 bp, 28 predicted proteins | sample Knorr_S7_td_DCM__FD_185595 | JGI IMG/M metagenome (GOLD analysis project Ga0208261, IMG submission 185595) | Marine microbial communities from Southern Atlantic Ocean transect - Knorr_S7_td_DCM_ad_131m_LV_B (SPAdes) (version 3) | ecosystem: Environmental > Aquatic > Marine > Oceanic | place...
AGAGTTGGTCAGGATGCTATACCAGGAATGAGTATCCCAATTCACTTTGAGGCTACAATGACTTCTAAAGAATTCTTGGCTGAAATGGAAGGTACTCCACGTGAAGGAAAAGGACTAGAAATAGCATGCGCTCAATTGTGTGGTTTGGGTCATTATAGAATGAAGGGGTATTTATCTATAGATACAGATGAAGAATATAATGATTGGTTAGCTCTTCAGGCTGAATATTTACTCGAGGATAATGAAGAAGATGAATGGGGAGATGAGGAGGATTGGTAAAAACCCTATTTTCTAGAATTTAAGCACTTATTTACTTCCTTTTTTGAATCACTTTATGACTTCAACCAATATTAATTCAAATCTATTTCATATTATTTCTAAAGCATTATCAAAAATATTAGTTTTATCAATACTAGTATTGATTTTTGCTGGGGCTTTAGTTAAGAGTCACGAAGTTGGTTTATCAGTTCCTGATTGGCCCACAACTTTTGGGTATCAAATGTTTCAATTTCCTTTATCAGATATGGTTGGTGGAATCTTTTATGAACATGGCCATAGAATAATTGCTACAATTGTTGGTTTTATGACTTTGCTTCTTTCTGTATTTGTATATTTAAGTAATAATGAACTTTGGTTAAAGAAAACAACTTTTTTTGCTTTAGGAGTTGTGATTTTACAAGGACTATTTGGTGGATTGACAGTGCTATTCTTTTTGCCAGCATATATTTCTATTATTCATGCAATACTTGCACAGACATTTCTTTTAATATCAATTTTTATAGCATTTTGCTTATCAAAAAGGAATAAAGAAATAATCAATAATAAATCAAATATTGCTCATCTTAGCATACCTGCCATTTCTGTCACTATTACTATTTATATCCAATTAATTATTGGAGCAATTATGCGTCATACTGAATCAGGATTGGCCATACCAGATTTTCCTATGTCAGGAGGGTTTATTTTACCATTATTTAATCAAGCCATGGTTGATGCAATTCATTCTATGCATTTTGATGCTGGATTAGAATTTGTTGAATTTTATCAAATTATTATACATTTTGCACACCGTATTGGAGCTTTAGCTGTTTCTTTAGCAATCGGGTATTTATCCTTAAAACTATTTCAATTGAAAATACAATTTTCAATTGTTCATAAACTATTATTAATGATGATCTTTCTTTTAATTATTCAAATCTTTTTAGGTGCAATGACTATATGGACAGTGAAAAATCCTCTAATTACAAGTATTCATGTGCTAAACGGTGCGATTATTCTTGGGACTAGTGCTTTATTTATTTTAAATGTGCGACCATTGAATTGGATAAAGTAGATTCTATGTAATGATCAAGAATACAAATAAATATTTTTTTATATTTAATTCATATATTGATTTAATGAAGCCAAATATTTTAATCATGGTATTAATTACAACTATATTAGGATATTATTTAGGATCCGATGGTAAAATATTATGGGATAATTTAATATCGTTGATGATTGGAACTTTCCTTTCAGCTGGCGGTGCAAGCGTATTAAATCAATACCTTGAACGCGAGCAAGATAAAATTATGAATCGTACATGTAAAAGGCCTATTCCTCTGGGAATAATATCTCCGCAGAATGCACTTATATTTGGTATTATAAGTGTAATAAGTGGTACGGTAATTCTTGCAATAATGATAAATATACTTACTGGGTTTATATCATTGTTGACTGCTTTTATGTATGTTTTAATATATACACCAATGAAACGAATAACATGGTTGAATACTTCCATAGGATCTATACCAGGAGCTCTACCTCCAGTAGGCGGGTGGGTAGCTTCAACTAATAGTATTGACTCAGGAGCTTGGATTCTTTTTGCCATATTATATTTGTGGCAACATCCCCACTTTTTTGCTATTGCCTGGATGTGTAAAGATGATTATGAAAAAGCTGGTTTTAAAATGCTCCCAGTTATAGAGCCAAATGGAAGGCGTACAGTACGACAGATCTTATGGCATTTAAGTTTATTATTTCCAATTACCTTACTTCCAGTATTTATTGGTATGAATGGAAGTATATATATGTATGGGGTATTAATTATTACACTATATTATTTCTTATCTGCATTTCCTATGTTGTATAATAAGTCGCATAAAAATGCCTCAAGAATTTTAAAAGCATCTGTAGTGTATTTACCTGCATTAATGATGATTATTATTATAGATAAAGGAATGTAAAATGACATTTAAGCCATGGGTTTATTTATCCAGCCTACTTGTTGTAATAATATTAATTATAATATTGCAACCTAAAGAAGAAAATGAATTACCAGTAATCGGGAAAATACCATCATTTGATTTGATTGATCAGAATGGAGAAAGTTTTACCCTAGAGAGTGTCAAGGGGAATGTATGGTTAGCAGATTTTATATTTACAACATGTGCTGGACCTTGTCCTATTATGACAGAACGTATGAGTACAGTTCAACATGATTTAATTGACATAGATAAGCTGAAATTTGTGTCATTTACCGTAAACCCGGATTATGATACTCCTGAAGTATTAAAGAAATATGCAAAAAGATATGACGCTGATATTAGCACATGGTCTTTTGTTACTGGTAAGTATGAGCAAATACAAGAATTAATAGCAAATGGATTTAAAATGGGTGATGAAGAAGAAATAGTATTTCATAGTACACGTTTTGCCCTAGTAGATCATGAAGGTAATCTTAGAGGGTATTATTCCGGTACCGAGCCTATGGATCATGAAAATCTCACACGAGATATCCATTCCTTAGTTAAGAAAATTCAATAATTTGTTATTAAAAGGTAATGACAGCTTTTGGCTGCGAATAATTTATATCGTTTCTTTCCTTGTATCTGCTGCAGTGGCTTTTTTAATACTTGGACCTAGGCCAGAAGGAATAGAGGGCATTGTAGACGTATCTAGTCTTCCTACATTAAATGCTATTTTAAATGGATCGACTGGAATATTGTTAATATATGGATATGTATTAATTATCCAAAAAAAGAGACAAGCTCATAAAAATGTTATGTTAATATCATTTGCTTGTTCAACAGCTTTTTTAATTAGCTATATTATTTATCATTGGTTTAAGAGCGGACCAAAAGAATATATCGGTGACTTACAAGAATTATATTATTTTATTCTTATAACTCATATTATTCTTGCTGCGATAATTATTCCACTTGCTTTAATTACTCTGTATCGAGGTTGGAATGATCATATTGGGAAACATAGAAAAATCGCAAAAATAACATTACCAATATGGCTCTATGTTTCTATAACAGGTGTTATGATATATTATATGCTATACTGGTAATGTTATTTTTGCGGTCTCTGATATATTCTTTACTAGCCCTCCAAAGTTGCGATCAATTTTAAATCCATGTTTATAAAAGAAATCTTCTTGGAAAAAACCAGCTATAACATATTGAATTCTTCTACTCTTTAATCGATTAAATAATTCATCCATTAGACGCTTACTTAAATCTTTTTTTCTATACTTCGATCTAATAACTATCCATTCAAAATGCACTACATCATCTTTTCTAGATTTCTTCCAATACACTCCACCAACTAATCTGTCTTTCATATCAAAAATTAACAGAAATTCATGATCACCTTGAAAAATAGGTTCAAGGTTTGATTTTATAAGTATCGAGTGAAATCGAGCAATTTCTTTTGGATGAAAAGGGGGTCTAATTCGATATCCATTTCCTTCATTATCTTCGCAGAGCATTACAAGATCAACTCTGCTATTTTCACCTTCATTCATTGTTACTAGTTCTATATAATCTGCTGCGGCTAAATGTTTAAAAACTAAATGTGTTAGAAAAAACTTCTCTTCATCTGATACTTCTATATTTTCATGTATATGGTGAAGTCTATTTTGAAGATCATCTTCAGTTACTTTTTGTGTTCGTAATTCTTTAATTAATTCACTCAATAATGACTTAAGATTATCATTTGAATCTTTTAAACAAGTCATTAAAAAGAAGCGTACACGTGTTTCTGGATATTCACTTAATAGTTCACCAAGTTTATAGTCTTGGTATAACTCTTGTAAGATAGCTGTTCTTGCCTTTAGCGTAGCGTTTTGATTTAAATCAAGCCAACGTTCGTACCTTAATGCAGCAAAAACCATCCTTTTTGTTAAAACTCCATCATTTTCAATTTCGAATAGAAAATCATCAATTCTTTTATTTGTCAGGCCATAATTTTTGGCAATATTTTTCTTATTACTGTCATTATTTATTTCATCTTTGAATTGTTTTATCAATGGAATACCATATTTCACTTTTGTTTCTTGCATAATAACGGAAAATATTAATTCCCAATCAGCCATTCGTTTTAAACCAAAATATTCTTTTTCAGTATCATCTATATAATGTTTGTAAATACTAAATAATACATTTGAGATTTCAGAAGTATCTTTTCTATTTGTTATAGAAATCAATCTAGTTCCTGATGCATAATCATGCTCTGGTATTATTACATTTTTTGGTGATGGTTTATGAATTTGCACCTTTTTCTCTGATCTCCACCAAAAGTTGATATATGCAGCAGTCCCGCTCCAAATAAAATGTAACCAACGCATCTGCCATCGATCTGGAGCTGTATTTTCTTCTATTTCGCTTCTATTTCTTTCAAGATATTGAGATAGAGTTTCTCCCGGAATATATTCTTCAGTATACAAGTTATATTCTGGCCAATAGCCACCAAATTCTTCTACAAACTTTTGACCATGAATTGAAGATCCCATAATGACTAACCATTTTATTTCTTCATCAATAAATTCCTTATTATGACTCTCATTAATGTTGATTGCAAAATTATAAGAATCATCATTTTTTGTTTGTACTAGTATCCTTAGTACTGATTTTCCATGGTTTTTCCTTAATAATGTGACCCAAATTCCTTTGGGATTAATATCATTGAGTTCAATTAACTTATGTTTATAAAATAGAAATATAGATTCTTTAATTAAGGCTGTATTACTAATAGCGTCTAGTAATGCTTCTTTGGTTTTTGGGCCAACAAGTTCATCAAATATAATTACATCTTTCCAATTATATTCACTGTCATCATTTCTGTCTATTGCTAGTTTTCTATTTGGTCCAATCCATGATCTGAAACCATTGACAAGTTTATAATGTTCCTTTTGGGCAAGAGAAAGTATTCTTTTTGGGCATTCTACTATCTGCCACCAATACAATTCTGATCGTGCCCAAATATATTTAGTAGGGTGACTAACACCATAATCAGCTACAATTGGTAATAAAACTTGAATAAATGCTAAATGAAACTTTTCTAAAGATTTAAGATCTTTTCTATATTTTCCAAGCTGTGACAGAATTGATATAAAATGTTCATTATTTAGTAAGTCCACATTTATTAAAAATTCATTATTTGATTTTTCATTGAAATATTTCTGAAATGTATCAATAAATAATTCATAAAATAACTCACCAGATAATTCTGGCAGAATAGTTTCAATAACTCTTAATCGAACATTTACATTATCATGCTGTCTGAATGATAAGAGAACATTAAATGCAATATTTTTTAGCTCATCACGTTTGGATTGTAATAAGCTATTATATGCTAGTAAACCTTTAAGATCTCCATTATATAGCCTAAATGTTGATTTGTGTAAATCATAGAGATCCACAGCATTTTCAATCTTCTCTGAACTATTTACACTTTTTTCTGAACCATTCTTATTTAATGGAAACTCAAGCTTTATAGAATCTGTTTGCTCAAATCTTGAAAGACGAAAAATACTTTTTCCTATAAAATCTGTAAAATCAGTGTTTCCCAACCATAATTCTGGAGATATTAATAAAATTTGAAGATCAATAAAGTTTTCATGAGTAGTATAGGAAAAACTTCCTATACTCAAATTATTATTATCCCATTGAATTTTAACTTTATTGCTATTATTTCTAATAGATATGTAGGCACCATCCCAATATATATCGTTTTTACTTATCCCTTTTTCACGTAGTAGCCAATTAGGGATATGTATTTGATATTCTTTATAAGATAAAGTGACATAGTTCTTTTGATACATTGGATAAATAATTTCATCAAAGTTTTTAATTATTATTTTTCTCTTAAATGTTCCTTTTTGTGTTAATTCTTCATCTTGTATAAATTTTCGATTTATAATTGCAAAATTGATTACTCTTTCAAAAGGAGCAAGAAAGCTATTAACTGATTGAACTAATGAACTGTAATATTCTCTAATTGATTTAATATTGTCCTTAGAAAACTCTATTGGCAGTGTATCATAATCAGGATAGATAAGTAGTGTATTAAACTCCAAGCCATCACCCACTAAAAAAGAACTGCTAATTCCATCAAAATCCTGAAACATATTTTCAATTTTTTGTGGTGAGATTGTTTGTCCTCTAGTATTCTTATAAATTTCTTTTTTACGATCAATAATATATAAATGCCCATTCTTTTCTTTAAAAATATCACCTGTATGAAACCACCCATTAACTGATGTCGGTTTATTTGTTTTACTAAAATAAAATGATGATACATATGCTCCTTTAATAAGTAATTCACCATCTTCAGCTAGTTTTATTTCAATTCCTGGTAATGACTTTCCAACTGAATCAGGTTGATAATCATCAGGAGGTGTCATGGTAATTCCACCTGTTGCTTCTGTCATGCCGTATCCGCTAATTAGATTTATTTTATTGTCTTGAAAAAAATGAAATACATCTGGATCTAAATAACCAGCAGCTGATAATCCATATTTTAAATTTCCTCCTGTTATTGATGTAATCGAATTAATTGTCTCATCATTATTTTGATTTATTGTTTTAATTGAATCAGCATGATCCATTAATTGGATCCATCTTTTTGGAATACTAATAAAAATTGATGGCTTTGAAATTTGAAAGTCTTTTAAAAGTGATTTAAAATATGGTGATTCTGCAAATGTATATGTTGCACCCCAAAAAATCGACCCTAATAATTCAAAATATCTTCCAAATGTATGATATAAAGGTAGAAAACATAAAAATATATCATTACTTGAAAATTCTGGAAGAGCAATAGCGCGTGCAAATCTTTTTGAAATAATATTTTCCTGTGAAAATACGATACCTTTAGGATTATCAGTTGTCCCAGAAGTGTACATAACTGTAGACACATCTTTCATATCACAATCATTTATCTTCTTTAATACATTTATTTCATCATATTCAACTGACTTAGAAATAAAACTTTCCCATTGATGAGCTTTTATTATTGCTTCTGAATGATCATCTAAATGATAGATGAATAATGATTCTTTATTAATTTTAGATTCACGTAAAATTCCCTGAACAGATATACCTCCAATAAAAAGATGTGTAATTTCAGAATTTTCTATGATGTATTCTAAATGATCAGGTGTAGTTGTAGCAGGAATTGGAACTATTGGAAAGTGAAATGATAAACAAGAAAGGTCAATTAAAGCGCCTCGAAGTGAATTTTCTGAAAATATTCCGACCACAATTTTATGTTTGAAGTTTAATTCTATATTAGATAAGGCTTGACCAATCTGTATAATTTTATTCCATACATCTTTATAAGTAAAACTTTCAATAGTATTACCATTAATAACTTTAAAGCATTCTTTCTCTTCATAAAATCTTGCTCGCTGATTAATTAAATGCCCAACAGTAAATTTTGACTGCAAAATTAATTTGAGCAATATTTCAAACCATTCATCAATTTTATTTGAATTATATATTTCCTTATTTATTTCAGATAAGTGTCCTAACTCTAAAAAATCATGAGTTGTTTTTTGTGTTGTATCTGATTCAAATAATTCTTCAGCCTTTTTTAGTAGTTCATCAGCATCTGGTTCCTTTCCAAATAGTTTAATGATATAAGTAAGATGCTTAGTTAGTGGTTTATTCATTTGATTAATATTAATACTATTTTGAAATCAAAAAAAAAGGCCTTCTTTTTGAAGGCCTTTTTGAAAAAAAGTATTTTCTATAGTCCGATTGTAAAAGTTAATCTAGTAACTTGTCCCAATATCCCCATATCTGAGACTGAATAATCAAGCGTGAAGTTATATGGTATAAACGGAAACATTGTTGATGATAATCCAAACCCGAAGGCTGTTTTGCTTACATACCCATGAGCATTATCTTTATCAAGTTTATCTGTCAAATCGCTAGATGCCATATTATCATTGTGATCATCATGAAACTGAATAAATTTATTTTCTAATCCCATACGAAGAAATAGACCTCCAAGAACTTTGATTTCGAGTCCACCAGCATAATATGGGTTATAATCTCGTGGATCATAATAATCTAGACTAATTGTTGCCTCTACAGTTTCATTCTTAATTAAAGAATTTGGACCAACGGGATTCATTGCAAACCCCACACGAAAAGACATAGGTAAAGGCCATTCTTCAGTTTGCAACTGTGCAATTGCATCAGGATTCGCATCTTGGTCTGCATAAGGATCTGTATCAACTTTTAGATCAGTACCCTGTAATTTCATCTTTGTACCAAAGTTTGTGATAGCCATACCTATTGTTAATCCAGAAAAATCCGTTTGATATTGTGACCCTACATCAAATCCAAAAGCTGTAGCATTAGAAAAAGATATGGTTTCTCTCACAATTTTACCATGAAATCCAATTGAAAATCGGTCTGATATTTTTCTGCCAAACCCTAATCCCAAAGCAATATCTGAAGCACGAAAAACAACTTTACTATCTTGTTCAAACTCTGTTGTTTTTTTCATTTCACCCATATCTAAATTATTAAGACTTATTCCTAAATTGCCTAATGAGCCAACAGGAATAACTAAGCCAAAATAACTATGTTTCATATCCGCAATCCAATTGTATTGGGAAAGTAAAACCTGTATATCTTTAGCATGAGCTATACCGGCAGGGTTCCAATGCAAGGCAGATGGATCTTGTACATTAGCAGTAAATGCTCCCCCAAGAGCCATGCCTCGACTACCTACACCGATTTTTAGAAAATTAGCTGCAGATGTTCCAGCATTATCAAATTGGGCAAAGATAGAGCAGTTTATAGCAATAAAAGTTATGATTATATTTTTCTTCATTTTATCACCGCAAGTTTACCAGTGAATTCTTGATCATTTGAGACTACATGAAAGATGTATACCCCAAACGACACCTCCTGATTATTATAAGTTCGTAAGTCCCAAGCTTCAATGCTAGGACCTCTATATCCAGGACTATTCACATCATGTTTAATTACTTGTACTAATTCTCCGGCCGTGTTGAAAATTCTAATCAAACAATCTTCAGGAAGACCCATAAATTGTACTTCTCTAATAAATGCTATATGTTCATATACAGAGGTAGCATTGTAAGGGTTAGGAACAACAAAAATTTCATCTAAATCACCATCACTAACTGTATAAGCATCTGCAGTTGTTTCTATTGTATACGTATCACTACCTGCTAATAATGGATTACGAAAGTATACTTTGAATTCATCTCCATCTGTGAAACGAGTTTCATTTTTATTGAATTGTAGCATCCAACCTATATTGGTATTACTATACCAATCACTTAACCCTACTCCTGTATAATCTTGGTAAATTGGCATTACAAAGAAATTCTTGGTGAATTTATAATGCCCTGGATTTTCTGAATCTTCTTCGTGAATAGGCTTTGTTCCTGCAGCCATATATATTACTGCATCAATTTGTTTATCTTCTTCAGTCGACCAAACTTCAAATGGAACCTCTATTGTTTCTATAGTTGTAAGTTGTGCATTAAAATATGTTGCAACTGACCCATTAGTTGAAAACCTAAATTCGATATCTTTTTGTAATAAGCTCGCCCCTGGTCTATTAGAAGGTTTAGGATCTAATGGTGTATTATCTACAAAACCTGCCCATGTACCATCATTAGAATTTGGATTGATTCCACCAAATAATATTGACGTTGCAGTATCTTGATTTATAGTTTGTTTTACAGAGTCATAAGTTGATAAAGTCCAAGACCCAATTGTAAATACAGGGATAAAGCCATCAATTACATGCTTTAATTGTCCAGATTCAACATCTGTTTCATCAGTAATAACTGTATCATTGGTAGAGGTATTTATCATACTCCAAGAATTAATATTTAATGTATCACCTTGTGATCTTTCATTAATAACAACCTTATAGCTGTAACCTTTGCTATTAAAATCTTGAGGAGATAATGAATCACCAAGAAATTCTAAAGAAAAGGCATCTGCTTGAACTAGATTTAATACAGCATCTGATTCTCCGGTAGCATGAACTGCTATTTCAGGAAAAGTACCAGAACTATATCCAGCGGGTGCTTTCTGTGCAACGACTGCAACCGTATTATCATTATCACTATAGAAAGCATTCTTTGCTTTAGGATTTTCCATGGGATCAACTGGAGCACCAGCCCAATCATCAATACCATCATAAGCTGAAACTGCATACCAATATTCATAACCATTAATTATATTATTATCAACGTATGAATATTTTACACCAGAATTAGAACCTAGATTATAGTAAATAAGTGGATCAGCCATCGGGTGAGGACCACTTTGTTCATCATCAGTGTCATAAATAGCCAGTGGTTTATAGAAATCCGTAGGATCACCATTTACATCCGTAATAACTGTTCCCCATGAATTACCTCTATCTGTACTTCGATATACTCTGTACCCTTGAAATGCATTATTCCCAGTAACTGGATCAGTTGAAAATTCACTACGATCATCCCACATTAAAACAACTCTTCCTTCATCCACAGCAGTTTTAACAATTGGTTGATCAGGAGGCTTTGGAGTAGCACAGTTGTTATCATAAAGTGATTGAAAAAGTTTTGCATTTCGAATTAAATCAGTTTCATTTATTCCTGCAAAATCTGCAAATGTAAAAATTACTTGCTCTCCAGGAGCAACATCCATTGGTCCTCCTGCAATTACCCACGTAATATCTGGGCCATAACTATATGGTTTTTGAAAAATATCATATTCGTTAGGAGTGATATTTTGAGGTGTTTGAATTCCATGAGTCATTTGTTCATTATATGCTTGTGCATCGCTTTGAGCATCTTGACTATACTCAAAGGTATAAAAGTTCGTTACACCATAGGTTGTGTCACTTCCATCACTATTATATTTTGTTAAATCAAGAAATTTAGCACCAATCCATCCCACACCTGATGTAAGATAGCCCTGTACGGCATCATCGCGATCATAAACAATAGCAAAGTTTTCTAGAAGATGAGCATCAGATGTATCCACTAATTTTTCAGCAATATGGGGGTCGTCTTCAGTAATAAAAAGGGCCATATCATCTGTCCATTCAGCTCCACCTTGTTCAGGAGCATCTGGGTCGCCAGCGATACCCATGTATAAATCTTTTAAGGTATCTTTACCAACATTTGTCATTTTTTGAATAAATATAAAACCATCATTTCCAAATGTACTTGAATAGTTCAGAACCCAAACATCAAAACGAACATTTAATGGACCAACACCTTGATTGCTTTCAAATGTATTTCCTTCTTGAGGGTCATTATCTGTCACTACGAAATATGCTTCACGATCAGCTTGTACACCTATTCCACAAGGAGCATCAGGAAACCCATCTGGGCCAAGTTCTGGTTCAACTCCTGGAAAATATAATGTATCAGATGAACCATCAGCATTATAAACAACTGATTCAAAAGTTCCAGTTGGATCTTTTTCCCTAGGCCAAAGCGCAGGCCATGATTCTGGAACATCGCTAAATGCTATACCAACATTATTATCTGTATCTGAATAACCAGCATCATATCCTGGTAATGGCTCAAATTCTTCTTCATGATCGCGAACACTTCCGCGAACTCCGACAGATACGGATGGTAAACCATTAATTAATGCACCAACCATGGGGGATTGTGTCCAATAATATGTACAACAACCTGTCTTTGCCATGCTTCCTGCAGGAAATTCATGATTAAGCCCCCATCTATCATATCCATAAATAGCAGCATTCGACATACGTAAAACCAGATTTCCTTTATCTAATACAGATAGCTTACGATCTGCATAGCCCATAGATCTATTCAATCTATCTGGAATTCTTCCTTTAGCAGGTGCTACATAATAATCATAATAATCTCGTTTAGAAATATTTGGTATCTCTCCAGAAAAAACATTGCTAGATAATAAAAACGAGATAAGAATTAGAATTTTATATTTCTTCATAATTATAGCCTCACTGTAATGCCAAGTTCAATATGCCTTGGCGCTTGCCAATAGTATGGCCGGTGCATCCACATTGGAGATGTATTTGGGTTTGTGGATTCTGTTGCTGTACCTGTATCTGTGAAAACATTATAGATATTTGTTTGATCTAACAAGTTATCTATATCGGCATAAATTCTTAAGTTTGCAGATTTGAGTGATAAATCGTAATAAGCCCTCATATTAACTACGGATGTACTTGGCATTCTTGCTGAATATGGATCATCTATAGGTCTTCCTCTAGCATCTGTTGGCGTATAGGGTAAGCCACTACCATAATTTCCAATTACATTTAATCCATATCCTTTTGGATGTTGATAATCTATGCCATAATTAATCACATGCGTTTGATCCCATGACATATTAAAAGTTCTATTATAGTCTCTCCATCCATATACTGATGCTAGGTATGCAACATCCCAATGAAAGAATTCATTAGGAGCACTCCCTTCAGCTTTAGAAAGAGTATAATTCATATACCAGGCAATATTATTTTTGAAATTTTTTCTTAATTCTAATTCAAATCCCCTTACGTTTGCATAATCATGATTTTCATACAGTGAATATTGAGCAGGGTCGGCATCATAAATTGTTGCAGAAATAAGATCATAAATATCCTTATAATATACGGTCATACTCATAATGTAGGTTTCAGCTATAAAGGATCTGAAGCCAAATTCATACTGGACAGTTCTTTCTGGCCTAACGTTTGGACTACCAATTGCTGGTATATAAAAATCAGCAGTATTCACTGGAAAAGGGGAGTAAGAGTTTCCAAAATTAAAGTTATCTATATTAATCCCAGTTAAACCAGGAGCCAAACCACTAGCGCCGTTTGTATTTGTGTATGCATAGGCACTACTCAAGTTTGGATAGTCAAAAAATTGACCATAACTAGCATGAAATGCTATATTATCGGTAATTGGATAACCAAACCCTATTCTTGGACTCCATTTTTTCTTGTAGCTAGCCCATTTAGCTGGCTCAAAAATATAATTTCCATCTCCATCAGTACTAGGAACGCCATCTTCATCAAGAGCAGCATAACCCCAGTCAGCTTGTTGCATTTGTTGCTCACTTAACTGACTCAGATCAGATGGCTCATATGCTTGATTATCATATTGATATAGCAATTTTCTGCTTGGATCTGGGTAGCGTGAATTCGGATCTAACGCATCGTATCTCACGCCAACATTAATGATAAATTCTTTGTATTCCATTTTATCTTGGATATAAAACGAAGATTCTTCGGGCTCAAATTCATACATGATCCAACTTGCATCAGAGGTATTTCCAAATGGTCCGCCACCAATGGCTCCTCCAGAAAAATTTGATATTTTATGCTTTTTGCTATCAAAACCAGTTTTTATTTGGTGTACATCATTCACTTGCCAAGTAAGCTCTGCACCATATTCTTTATAACTTGTTCCGTACCATTGATAATCATGATAAGTTGAATAACCTTCTCTTATAGTATCACCAAAAAAGTTAACAACTGGGTATTGTCCATAGAATTCATAGTTTGATGTTCCATCATACGCATCGCCCTCTCTTAGCCTAGGGTCAACACCTACACTATATACACCATTACCATCAATATCACTATAATCTTCACTATCAGGTATACCATCTCCATTTGTATCACGCATAATTGTCCAACTTCCGTCGCCATTCCAATCATTATAATATTCTCCTTCATCCCATGTACCATTGCCATTGCTATCTTTCCAATATTCTGCTGCGCCAAATGGACTGTATTGACCATCGCCATTCCAATCGGCATATGGTTCCGCATAATAACTAAACCAATTCATATTCTCACCAGCAACTACTGTTCCTGGAACATAATCTGCCCAACTAGATGGAATTTCAACTTCTTTACCCCATAACTCATGTTTTTTATTTAGCAATGGTTTGTAACCATTATGACTATCCCGTGCATAGTTTTGTGCTTTTACAGTTAAAGACATATTGTCACTTATAGAGTAGTTTAATTTAAAATTGGTCTGCGCTGTGGATCCAAAAGAAGTGGAATATCTATCTGGAAGTTGCCTGTAAGACATACTGAAACCCATTGCTTCAGACTGATAATAATTAGTTCCAAGAGTAATTTTGGCATTTTGTATTGGCTTGATAACGAGTTTACCTGTAATTCTCTGGTAATCATTGAACGTACCTGTTTGTTCCCATGCACCCTTTTTTAATTCAACAGTATCTGGTGTCCCATTTGCCGTTATGTCTGCCATAGCATATGTATCTTCTCCATCATCATAAACGCCATCACCATCTACATCAACAGTTAATACATCACGGGGTAATTGATTCTTCCATAGATTACCATTTGATTTATTAAAATCTGCAGTGAAGTTAAAATTTGCAATTTCACCCATTCCAGGAATGACAGGTCCACTGAGGTTTATAATATTTCTACTTGTTCCCCAATTATTTTTATTTCCACCAAATCCATCTGTTGCCGTTGTTATACCAGCGTGATAGTTAGGACTTCCTTCTTTAGTTACAATATTGACGATACCACTCATTGCTTTACCATATTCTGCATTAAACGCACCTGTAATTAACGATAATTCTGATATTGCATCTTTAGCTATATCCATACTCATTCCACCAAAAAGAGCATTCTCAATTAGAAAACCATCTACTAAATATGATATTTCTCCAGTTCGACCTCCACGTAAATGGATTCCACCATCAGCATTATTATTTTCAACAACACCTGCCATAGTTGTCATTATTTCATCAAAAGAATTTACCGGCATATTGACTATATCTTTATCTTCAACGGTTGTGGTAGTCGCAGTTTGATCTCTAATGATGGGAGGTCTCTCAGCTTCAACAATCACCTCTTCTCCTTCAACTACAGAAACTTCCATCACAAAATTAACTATTGTAGTATAATCTGCATTTACGCGGGTATCTGTAACATTAATAGTCTTATAACCTATGTATGATGCAGTTATTGTATACGATGCTGCAGGAACATTTAAAATGATATAGTTTCCATCGATATCTGATGCTGCGCCCATGGATGTACCTTTTAGTAATATATTTACCCCTGACAGGGTTTCGCCAGTTTCACTATCAGTTACTTTACCAACAATTTTTCCAGTGTCGCCAGCAAATAAAAGAGAAAAACAAAGGAATAAAGCAAAATATAATTTTATATTCATAGTCTAGTGTCCTTCCAACTATTTATAAAACATTTAAGTCAATTTTAATAAATTTAGTAAATAGAGAGGGAATAAATCAATTAATGAGTTAAAAAACAATCATATTGAGGATATGGCGCTCTTGATGTAATTTATGTTAAGGAGAAAAAGATGTCAAAGAATAATGGAATAGATAAAAAACAGAAAGTATTATTTTCTCAAGAAGAGATAAATAAAATGCTAGACTCAGTACCTTCAAATATTCGCGGTTATATTGATAGCTTACAAAATCAAATATCAAATATGTCTGCTATTGGTTTAGCTCTATCAAAAGAGCGGGATATGGATAAATTATTGGAAATGATTCTCCTTGAAGCGAAAAGGATATCAAATGCTGATGGAGGTACTCTATATATGATGACAGATGATCACCGATTAAGATTTTCCATTATGATAACTGATTCCTTGGATGTTCACATGGGTGGAACTTCAGGAAAAGAAATTCCATTTTACCCTGTTAAACTATATAATGATGATGGTGATCCTAATGAAAATATGATTGCTGCAAATGCAGGGATAAATGGTATAACTATTAATATACCTGATGCCTACAAAGCAAAAGGCTTTGATTTTTCTGGAACTAAAGCATTCGATGAAAAAACCGGATACAGATCTAAGTCTTTCCTAACAGTGCCTTTAAAAAACCATGAAAATGAAATAATAGGAGTGCTTCAATTATTAAATGCTCAAGAAATAAAATCAAATAAAGTTATATCCTTTTCAGATAGAATTCAGAAAAACGTAGAAGCACTTTCTAGTCAAGCAGCAGTTGCGATCACCAATAAAAACCTGATTAAAGATCTTGAAGTATTATTTGAATCTTTCATTAAACTAATTGCTTCGGCAATTGACGCAAAGTCACCATATACTGGAGGCCATTGTTCTCGCGTCCCTGAAATTACGATGATGCTTGCAGAATCAGTGAATGATATTGCAGAAGGACCATTCGCTGGCATTAAATTTTCCGATAAAGAAATGTATGAATTAAAGATTGCAGCTTGGCTTCATGATTGCGGAAAAGTTGCTACCCCTGAGTATGTTGTTGATAAAAGTACAAAATTAGAGACTATTTATGATAGGATACATACAGTAACGACTCGTTTTGAAGTTATTAAAAGAGATGAAGAAATAAAGTTTTTAAAAAAACAATTAACCATACAAAAGAACAATACTTTATCGGATATAGAGAAAAAAGAATCTATCAAAAAAGCTAGAGTTCTTTATTTGAAAAAAATTAAACAATTAGAAGAAGATAAAACTTTTATTGAAGAATCAAATTTTGGTGGAGAATTCATGTCTCAAGATCGTAAAGATAAAGTTAATAAGATTGCCTCATATCGATATAAAGATAACGGAAGTGCAAAACCATTTTTAAGTGATAATGAAGTTTATAATTTATGTATTAGCAGGGGAACATTAACTCCAGAGGAAAGAAAAGTTATTAATGACCATATTGTTGTAACAATTGAAATGCTTGAACAGCTTCCTTATCCTAAACATTTAAGAAATGTCCCTGAATTTGCAGGAGGTCACCATGAAAAGCTTGATGGAACTGGGTATCCAAAAGGTTTAAACCATGCTGAAATGTCAGTCCAAGCAAAGATTATGGCAATTGCTGATATTTTTGAAGCTTTAACTGCGAGAGATAGACCTTACAAAAAAGGTAAAACTTTAAGTCAAGCAATGCGTATTCTAGGCTTCATGAAAAATGATGCTCATATAGATGCTGAATTATTTGATGTTTTTGTGCAGGAAAAGATTTATCTAAAATATGCAGAGGGATTCCTAGATCCAGAACAAATTGATGAAGTAAAAGATTAGTATTTTTTTACTCTTTATCAATAATATTTCTATATCATGAGCATCGATATTTTTATTGTATTATTTATTATTTTATTGGCATTTGTTCTATTTGTCAGAGAATTATTGCCAATGGACGTGGTTGCTTTAACTGTATTAAGCCTTCTTTTAGTAACTGGACAGCTCACTCCTAATCAAGGTATCTCGGGATTTTCAAACCCCGCTGTAATAACCATAGCAATCCTATTTGTATTAAGTCATGCTTTACAAAAAACAGGGGTTCTAGAATATTTAGTGATCAGAATAAATCGTCTTGTTAGTAGATCATTAATTGGAGGACTTACGATATATTTAGTATCTATTGCAATTTCATCTGCTTTAATAAATAATACTGCAATTGTAGCAATATTTATGCCAGTAACAATTCGTATGGCTGAAAAATATCACATAAGTCCTTCAAAAGTTCTAATGCCTTTAAGTTTTTCTGCTATTTTAGGAGGTACTTTAACATTAGTAGGTACTTCAACTAATTTAATTGTTAATTCAATTTATACTAATAGTGGTGACTTTACTCCATTAGGTATGTTCGAATTTTCTAAATATGGTATTTTTATATTAATTGTTGGATTAATATATATAATATTTTTTGCCTACCGTTTTCTTCCATCAAGAACAGTTACTTCTAGTTTAACAAAGAGTTATCATATGGGTGGATACTTAACTGAGTTCAAGATAGGGGAAGGCTCCCCTTTGATTGGTGTGACTACTTTGGATAGAGGGATTAATAGAAATTATGATATAACAATTTTAGGGATTCAAAGAGGAAAAAAGCTTTTATCAAAAAATTTAAGAGAGACCCCTTTAAAAAAAGACGATGTATTACTTGTTAGAGGTTCAGTAGAAAATTTTTTTCGTATGAAAGAAGTTGAACAAGTTTTTATGTTGACTGATGAAAAGTTAAATCAGGAAGAATTAATGAAGGAAGAAAACTTACTTGTAGAATGCTTAGTTACTAATCAATCTGATTTAATTGGTAAATCATTAAAAGATGCTAATTTTCGCAGGCGGTTTGGAAGTTTCGTTTTAGCTATTAGACGTGAGGGAGGAATCGTTAAAAAGAAAATAGCCCATGTTATTTTACGAGCTTTTGACACATTATTAATCTATGGGCCTAAGAATAAAATTAAAGAGATAAGTGATTCTGGTAGATTTATATTGTTAACTCAATTAGATCGATCGCTCAGAAAACATCGTTTTTGGTGGATGAGTATCATCGTTATAGTAGGAGTAGTTTTATTAGCAGCTTTATCAATCATGCCTATATTAAAAGCTGCAATTATTGGTTTGGCAATTTTATTAATATTCAAAGTTATTTCTCCTTTAGAGGCATATAATTCAATTAATTGGCAAATTATTGTTTTAATAGGATGTCTGATTCCTCTAGGGATTGCTATTGAATCTAGTGGTACTGCACAATTAATTGGAGATACTTTAATTAACTTATTAAAAAATATGCCAGTCGATAAACAGGCAATATTCTTATTGGCAATGATATATTTATTATCAATGATTTTAACTGAAGTTTCATCAAATGCAGCTACTGCAATTATTATGACCCCAATAGCTATATCTGCATCTACAAAGCTTGGATTAGATCCAAGACCTTTTGTATTTGCTATATGCTTTGCTGCTTCAGCTTCGTTTATCACACCTATTGGATATCAAACAAATCTAATGGTGTATGGTCCAGGAGGTTATCGTTTTTCAGATTATATAAAAATAGGACTCCCTTTATCTATTACATTATGGATTATGGCAATATTTTTACTTCCGAAACTTTGGCCATTTAATCCAATCTAATTATTTTTTGTTTTTTTCTAGTTCCGTAGATCAATAATCATAAATTCGTGGCCATGGAACCCATGCAAAAAGAAGAATCACGTTTAAATAAATTCCTTTCAAATCCTGCAAAGGCACTTTGGTCCTTAGCAATTCCAATCATGGCAGGTATGGGAATCCAAACATTTTATAATATAGTAGACATGATTTTCATTGGTCAATTAGGTGGGGAAGCAATAACAGGTATCGCATTCAATATGCCACTCTTTTTTCTTGCATTGGGTTTAACTATGGGATTAGGAACAGGTGTTACTTCTTCTATAGCAAGGTTCATTGGTAAAGATGATAAATCAGGGGCAGATAACTGTGCTGAGCATGCAATAGCAATTGCATTCTTTATCAGTTTGTTTTTATCAATAACTATAATATTACTAGGGGAAAGAATTTTATTTCTTTTTGGGGCATCAGGTACAATACTTTCTTTGGCATGGGATTATCTTCAAGTAATGTGTATTGGAATTCCATTTATGGTTTTTTCAGGTTTCTTTCGTTCAATATTAGCTGGAGAAGGAGATATGAAACTGCCAATGATGGTTGCAGGATTAGGAACAATTTTAAATATAATTTTAGATCCAATATTTATTTTCGATTTAGATAATTTTGGTGGTATTGGCTTTGGAATGGGCATAAAAGGTGCAGCATTGGCTACAGTGATTAGTCAATCTATTGTATTCTCTATATTTATTTATATGCTATTTGTTAAAGAACATGCCTATATAACTTTTCGAATCAAAGATTTCTCACCTTCTAAAGATATAACATGGGATATTATTAAAGTAGGTTTGCCAGCTTCTCTTTCCATGATTGTAATGGCGGTTGGTCAGGGTGTTTTTAATAGAATATTAATTTATTTTTCCGCTGACACAGTTGCCGCATACCAAGTAGCTGGTAGGATAGATATGTTGGTATTTTTACCTATATTTTCTATAGCTGCATCTTTGACTACCCTCGTTGGAATGTTTTATGGTGCAAAGAAATATGAGGCGTTACGATATACTGTAAAGTATGGCATTGTTTCTGCATTTATAATTACTGTATTAATGTCTATTTTACTTTATATCTTTGCTCATAATGTTATAGGGTTTTTTACTTCAGAAGATACAATAATTAATGTGGCTGTTACTTTTTTAAGATTATTTGCATTTGTTTATCCCTTAATTGCAGTTGGTATAACTACAGGACGTGTACTCCAAGGATTAGGTAAAGGCTTACCAGTTTTAGTAATTACAATTATTAGAGTTTTAGGGGTTTCAGCTCCTCTTGCTCTAATATTTATTTTTAAAATGGGAAAACCTGTTGAATGGGTATGGTATGCAATGATGATTTCTACAGGAGTCGCATTTATAATTGCTTGCTATTGGTTATTCATATCAATGCGAGAGCTAAATAGAAAGGAAATAGAATGAGTCTTTTAAATAATGAACAAATTAATGATGAATTAAACAATATGGATGGATGGGTGTACAAAGATAATAAAATATGTAAATCCTATCATTTTGAAAGCTATATGGATGGAATAAATTTTGTAAATATTTTAGCAAAAAAAGCTGAAGAATTAAATCATCACCCAGATTTAAATGTAGGTTGGTGTGAAGTATCTGTAAGTTTTACTTCACATGATAAAGGAGGTGTTACCTCTCACTGTGTGCAGATGGCAAAAACTGTTGAAGAGTTATAGTTTGTTATCATATTAACTGTTGGTGTATTTATTGGTAATTGATTTGTAAATTTTTGGATAATTCAAAATAAATATATGTTAAGTGATAAAATTATAGGAAAAAAATATGAGGCAGATTATGAGGTCAGTTATGAAAAAATCAAAGAATTTGTTGAAGTATTAGGAGACAAAAACCCTTATTACACTGATCGTGATTTTGTAAAATCAATTGATGGAGGCAGTACATATGCTCCTCCTACTTTCGCAGCAATTTATTGCCAACCAGCATTAAAAAATCTTTATTTTGATTCTGATTTTTCAAAATTGGTACCCAGATTGGTTCATGGTGAACAGGAGTATAACTTTGGAGAACCTGCACGTGCAGGTGATCTCATTCATACAGCTGCTGAAGTAGTAGATCATTTTAATAAAACAAATCGTTCTGGTAAAATTCATCAGATTATAGAGATTTTGACTACTTCTACAAATCAAAATGATAAATTGGTTTGTACTGCAACCTATAGGTTAGTTATAAGAGGAGAGTAATGGCAGTTAAAGATAAATCAAAAATTAGGATTAATAAGTACATGCCATATTTTTATGCTGGTGCAAGTTTAGATTTTAATCTTATTCATATTGATCGTGAATTTGCTCAAGCAAATGGTTTGCCAGATATTATCCTTCAAGGTATGTGCACAATGGCTTTAACAGCAAAACATATAATTAAAAATGATAATCCATCTAAGATGGAAACTTTCAAAGTTCGTTTTTTAAATCCTGTAATACCTGGAGATGAACTCAGTTTTGAAAGTGAACAAAATGAAACTGAAATTAATGTAGAAGTGAGTAATCAAAATGGCAATAAAGTACTGAAAGGGCATGCGAAAGTAAGATGACAGATATCTTATCAGGTATAAGTCAGGAGATAATAAGTGGTATTGCATTAGGATCAATATATGCTCTTATTGCTCTTGGCTTTACTATGATATATAAAGCAACTGAAGTAGTTAATTTTGCCCAAGGCGATCTGATGATGGTTGGTGCCTACGTCAACTTCTTTTTTGTATCTACTTTATTATCTAATAGTGGAGAGCCATCTACATGGACCTTTTTAGTGGCATTGGTTTGCAGTATAATTTTTTCTGTACTATTTGGTTTTTTTCTTGATTTTATTATTAATCGACCATTGAAAGATCAACCAATATTTTCTGTGATAATGGCTACTCTAAGTTTAGCAATAATTATGCGGGCATTGGTTGCAATGATTGCGGGGCCTATCGCTCTAATGCCTTTGTCTCCTTTTGGTGACGGTTCAATAACATTTGGAACTATCGTTATATCTATTCTTGATTTATTTATAATTAGTAGTGCAATTATTTTGGTTATTATTTTTTATTTCATTTTTCATTATACAAAGTGGGGAATTGCTATGCAGGCTACATCAGAAGATCCAATTGCTGCACAACTGATGGGCATCCCTATTAAAAAAATATATGCCTTGGTTTGGATCTTTTCTGCGTTAGTAGCAACACTAAGCGGTATTTTACTTGCACCAAGAATTGCATTATTAGACACATCCATGGGGTTTTTAGGATTAAAGGCATTCCCTGCAGCAGTTTTAGGTGGTTTTGGATCAATTCCAGGAGCAATTGTTGGTGGCGTGATTCTTGGAGTGATTGAAACAATTAGCTTAGGAACTTTATCATTTCATTTTGAATGGATAAAAGAAATCAATGATATTATTGCGTGGTTTGTACTTATTGCAGTATTAATGGTAAAGCCAGATGGTTTATTTGGCATCGAGAAAGTGAAAAAAGTCTAATGAAAGACCGCTATGACCATGAAAATCTTTATTGGATTCCTATCCTAATTTTATTTGTATTTCTATTACCCGTTTTTTTAAAAGGTGTATCATTTAGTTATAAATATTACTTATTCGTTTTGAATTTGGCAGGTATATACATCATATTAAATGTAGGTTTAGATTTACTCAGTGGGTTTACCGGACTTGTATCTTTAGGGCATGCTGCATTCCTAGCTGTTGGAGCTTATACCTCAGCTATAATGGTCGATCAATTAGGCGTACCTTTTTCATTATCATTAATATTATCGCCAATTATAGTGGGTTTATTTGGTTTTATAATTGGCTTTCCTGCTTTGAGAATCTCAGGTATGTATTTAGGTCTTACGACAATGGGTTTTGGATTTATTGTTAAAAGGATTATTATTTCTTTTCGTGAATGGACTCAAGGATCAGCAGGATTAGAGGTATCATCGCCAATACTTTTCGGATATACAATTAAATCGGATTGGGATAATTATTACTTGATATATACTTTTGTAATTATAGCTATTATAATTGGACGTCGTATTGCTAACTCAAAAATAGGAAGATCTCTTATGGCTATTAGAGACTCGGAGCAAGCAGCTGAAGCTTCTGGCATAAATTTATCACAATATAAAATGTTAGCATTCTTTATCTCAGGTATATACGCAGGTCTTGCAGGAGTACTTTTTGCCCATACAAGTTCATTTATTTCTACCGATCATTTTGATATTTTGCTATCGATATATTTTATAATAATGGTCCTTGTTGGTGGTGCTAGTTCTATTTATGGTGCAGTTTTAGGAACTCTTTTTATTGTTTTATTAGATAATTTGTTTGTTCCATTAATTGAAGATCAAATACAATTATTATTTAATACACAGGCAGGTGATATTCAATCACTGATTTTCGGACTTATTATGTTTTTGTTTATTATATTCCAACCCATGGGTTTATATGGTATGTGGCTAAAAATGCGCATATATTGGAAATTATTTCCCTTTAATCCAAGACAACGATTTACGTAGTAATTAAGAGGAGGAGTTATTATGAATAAAATAATAGGGGTTCTTATTGTAATTGGACTATTTGGTTCTGGTTGTGTAAAACGTGCACCTTCACCTGGGATTACAGATTCTGAAATTCTTATTGGAAATGTTCAAGATCTTAGTGGTCCAATGAAGGAGTTGGGTGCTATTATACCAAATGGTTCAAATATGTATTTTAAATATATTAATGATCAGGGTGGTGTAAATGGGAGAAATATTAAAATGCTTATTGAAGATCATCAGTATAATCCCCAAAAGGCTGTAGCGGCAACAAAAAAACTAATTGAAAAAGATCAGGTCTTTTGCATGTTTCAAGTTATTGGAACCTCTCCCTGTGAAGCGATACGACCGATATTGGCTGAAACTGGTACTCCTTTAATTGCGCCAGCGACTAATTCAGGTACTATGTCTGATTTAACAAAGCAAGCTGGTGATTTGATTTTTCACACGGACACTGGATATGATAGACAAGCAGAAATACTAGTCGATTATATTATGGGAAAGAATTCAGATGCTAAAATTGGTCTGGTATATCAAGATGATGATTATGGACAGAACGTGCTTTTAGGGATATCCAGAGTAGAATCAAAATATGGCATTACAGTTCAAAAGGAATCATACCAACGTGGAGCTGTTGATTTTAAAGGTCAGACTATGAATTTATTAAAAGGTGGTTTGACAGATGTTATTATTGCTGGAATTGTTCGGGAACCTGTGGTTATTATGAAAACAGCAGAAGCAATGAATTTTAAGCCAAACTTTTATGGAACCGGTCCAACTATTGATGCTAGAGTTGGAAAAATGGCGGGATCAGCTGGAGAAGGATTCACAGCTACATACTGGGCATATATGTGGAATTCTGATGAAGCAGGTCCAAAATTATATAGAGAGCTTTGTGAAAAATATGATATACCTCAACCTTATATAGGTTTATATCATTATTATGGATTTGCGACAGCAATGCTTTTAGTTGAAGGCTTAAAACGAGCCGGTAAAAACCCTACTCGTAATAGCTTAGTAAAAGGTTTAGAGTCTTTTGATAATTGGGAATCAGATACATTTCCGCCTATTACGTATAGTCGTAATGATCATGCAGGTGTAGATAAAGTAAAACTTGTTCAAATGCAGAATGGTGAGCAAGTTGTTATTTCTGATTGGCTCGAATAAAAAATAGTTAGCATTTAGGGCTCTGTGATAACAGAGCCCTAATTCTTTTATGTCAGATCTCATTATTGATAGTTTAACAATGCGTTTTTCCGGTTTGGTTGCGCTTGATGAGGTTTCCTTCTCCGTAAAAGAAAATGAAATTTTTTCTCTTATTGGTCCGAATGGCTCTGGTAAAACAACTTTATTTAATTGTATAAATGGATTTAATAAACCCCAAAACGGAACAATACATTTTAATGATGAAGATTTACTAGGTAAAAAGACACATCGAATAATTCATTCTGGTATATCGCGTACTTTTCAAAATGTACAAAACATTCCATTTATGACAGTATTAGATAATATACTATTGGGAGCAAATAGCCGAATTGATACATTGGGAATATTTAAGAGATGGGTAAGTAGAGATCAAAGAAAGGCTGAAGAATCAATGGCTCTTGAAATTATGGATTTTTTAGGGATGGTAAATTATGAACAAAAATTTATGATGGGACAACCATTTGGCATTCAAAAGTTAGCTGAAATTGCTAGAGCGCTTGTATCAAAACCAAAATTAATTCTCTTAGATGAACCTGCGGCAGGGATGAATGATCAAGAGACGAGAGAGATAGCAAATATTATTAGGGATATAAGAGATGAACTTGGAGTAACAGTATTATTGGTTGAGCATGATATGAATTTAGTTATGAGTATATCTGATAGAATTTGTGTCTTAGAATCAGGGAAAATTATTGCTTTAGGAAAACCTAATGAGGTTAAGGATAATCCAAAAGTAATTGAATCATATTTAGGAGAGGCTGTTGATGCTTAAACTAGTTGGAGTTGAAACATATTATGGAAAAATAAAAGCGCTACATGGAGTTTCACTTAACGTTGAAGAAGGTCAGCTTGTAACAATTCTTGGAGCAAATGGTGCAGGAAAATCTACAATTTTGAAAACTATCAGTGGATTGGTTGAACCAGAAAATGGAACTATTCATTTTAATAATATTCGAATTGATAGAGAAGATCCTGAAAAAATTGTTTCTATGGGTATTAGTCATGTTCCTGAGTGGAGAAGGATCTTCCCAGACTTAACAGTCTATGATAACTTATATATGGGAGGTTTCTTAATTAAAAATGAAGAATTATTAAGTGAACGAATGGAAGAAGCATATACACATTTTCCAATATTAAGAAACCGTAAAGATCAGTTAGCTGGAACTCTTAGTGGTGGTGAACAGCAAATGTTAGCCATTTCTCGTGCTTTAATGATAAAACCTAGATTATTATTGTTAGATGAGCCTTCAATGGGGCTATCACCATTATTAGTTCAAGATATTTTTGCTACTATAAAAGAATTACACAAATCGGGTGTCACAATATTATTAGTTGAACAAAATGTTAATCATGCATTAAAAATAGCTGATTATGGCTATGTGTTGACTACTGGAAAAATTTTCTTAAGTGGAACGTATGATGAATTAATAAAAGAAGAAAAAGTACGTGAACAGTATTTAGGTGAGGGAAAATATACTCGTAGAGAAAAACTGTGGGGCGGATGATGGATATGATGGATAAACCTGATACTAATGTCATAAATACAGTTCCAAAACTATTTTGGTATAATGTAGAAAATTATGGAGATGATATTACTATGTGGCGGAAAAATAAAGGTATATGGGAAAGCCATACTTGGAATGATTACGGAAACTGGTCAAGAGATTTAGGACATGCATTAATTTCAGAAAATTTAAAAAAGGGAGATAAGGTATCTATCTTGTCTGAGACAAGACTAGAGTGGGTTGTAATAGATATGGCTATAATGGGGATTGGATGTATTACTGCACCAGTTTATGCTTCAAATACAGAAGATCAGGTTAAATATATTATTGAACACAGTGAAAGTAAGATCGTCTTTGCCGAGGACCAGGAACAGTTAGATAAATTATTAGTTATCTGGGATGATCTACCTGCATTGAAAAAAATAGTGGTCATGGATAAATATATTCCTGATGATTTACCAAATGTATTATCAATTGAAAAGTTTCGGGAATTAGGGGTATCTCATCGTTCGAATCATATTGGTGTTTTTGAGGATAAATTACAATCTGTTAGCCCAGATGATATCATCAGCTTTACATATACTTCTGGTACAACAGGAAATCCTAAAGCTGGTATGTTTAATAGCACAAATGTTATTTCTGTAGCTAAGAACTTACCAGATTTATTACCTACGTATAGAACTGATCTAGGTATATCCTATTTACCTCTTTCTCATATTGCTGAAAGATTATTAGGTCATTTTATAAAACTATATTCTGGATACGTAACAGTTTATGCTGACAGTATTGAAGATATGCCTTATAATCTTCGACAAACAGGCCCAACAGTTATGTTTGGAACTCCAAGAGTTTTTGAAAAATTTTATGCAAAAATTTCTATTGCAATAAAAGATGCGACATTATTTCAACAGAAAATATATAATTGGGCGATATCTATAGGAAAAAAATATTCAGAATTAAAAGACGAAGGTAAAAACCCAAATGCTTGGATTAAGTTAAATAGATTAATAGCTGATTTTCTTGTTTTCAGAAAAATAAAAGATATGTTTGGAGGAAATATTCGTTATTTGCTTTCTGGTGCAGCACCAATATCTCCTAATATAATAAGATACTTTCATTGGGTTGGGCTGGATATTTATGAAGGATATGGTATGACTGAGACAACAGGGATAGTGACTGGAAATAAAATTGGTAAAGCAAAGATTGGATCAGTTGGTCAAGCGTTAGCAAATACGGAAATAAGGATAGCTGATGATGGTGAAATTTGCACAAAGTGCCCACAAAATATTTCTGGATATTATAATAATGAACAAGGTACAAAAGAATTATTAATCCCTGATAAAAATGGAGATGTATGGTTACATACAGGTGATATTGGTTATTTAGATGACGATGGATATTTATTTATTACAGATAGAAAAAAAGATATTATTATTACTGCTGGAGGAAAAAATGTTGCACCTCAAAACATTGAAAATCTTTTGAAAACAAGTCCCTATATTAGTCTTGCTATGGTCTATGGAGATAAGAAGCCATATTTAACAGCTCTAATTACTTTAGATGAAGATGAAATTGCTAAGTTTGCCAAAGATAATAGAATAATGTATCAAGATTTATCTGACTTAACAAAAAAACAAAAAGTAGTTGATTTATTAAACACTGAAATCTCTCAGTTAAATAGGGAGTTAGCTAGCTATGAAACAGTAAAAAAGTTTCGTATTCTGGAAGAAGAGTTGGATCAAGATAAAGATGAAGTAACCCCTACGTTAAAAGTAAAAAGAAAAGTAGTTATCAATAATTATCAAGATTTAATTAATAAAATGTATTCCTAATTATTTTTATATAAAAAAATCTGGCATTAACTCACTATCTGGAACATTGGAATAATTGCTAAAATCAGTTATTCCTTCAGATCGTAGTAATTCTTCATCTACAAAATAATTTCCAGTACACTCAGAACTATTCTTACTCAATATAGTAAAAGCCGCATCACCCATTATATCCGGTTTTCGAGATTTTTCCATTACTTTATCACCTCCCAAAAGATTTTGTACAGCTGCAGTTTGAATAACAGTTTTTGGCCAAAGAGCATTGACTGCAATGCCATCTTTTTTTAATTCTCCTGCCATTCCTAAGACACACATACTCATTCCAAACTTAGACATTGTATAGGCTACATGCGGTGCAAACCATTTTGTCTCCATATTTAATGGAGGAGATAAGTTTAATATATGTGGATTATTTGCTTTCTTTAAGTATGGAATACAATATTTTGAAACCATATAAGTTCCACGCACATTGATTTGATGCATAAGATCATATCTTTTCATTTCAGTTTCTAATGTTCCTGTAAGCTGGATTGCACTAGCATTATTTATTAGTATATCTATACCATCAAAAGTATCTACTGCTTGTTTTACTGCAGCGTTAACTTGCTCTTCAAATCGAATATCTGTGCAAATTGGAAGTCCCTTTCCACCAGCTTTATCCATCTCATCGGCTGCAGTAAAAATTGTTCCGGGTAATTTAGGATGGGGTTCTACAGTTTTTGCTGCAATTACAATATTAGCACCTTCTCTAGCCAATCTTAATCCAATTGCCTTTCCAATTCCACGACTTCCACCTGTGATAAATACTGTTTTATTTTTAAATAAAGACATATTTGTCCCTTTCTTTATAATTCCATTTATGATTTGCTATTTTTTGCAAAACTTTTTTTAATATTCTTCAACAATTTCATTCATTATACCAATCAGGTTTTCTTTTTTCGATAAAAGATGATATACCTTCTTTTCCTTCTGTATTTAATTGGTCGGCAAAATTTTCACCGGCAAGATCAATAAAGTCCTCTTTAGGATTATTTTGTATTGTTTCAATCAAGCGTTTTGTTTCAGCTATAGCTCCTGGAGCACATTTTAGTACTTGTGATTTAATTTTATTTTCTTGCTCTTCCAATTCAGAAATTTTGGTGACTAGAAAATCTGCTAACCCTATCTCATAAGCATAAAGCCCAGTAAAACGCGCAGCAGTTAACATTAATCGTTTACCTGTAGCTTGTCCTACTCTTGAAATAACATACGGTGAAATTTGCGCTGGTGTTAATCCAATCATTGTTTCAGTTAGTGAAAATTGTGCATCATCATATGTAATTACTACATCACCTGTTGATGCTAAACCTAACCCCCCTGCTATAGCAGCTCCCTCTATTATCATTATAGTAACCTGCGGTAGAGTATGCACTGCCTGAAAAAACTTGCCTATTTTGAGACTTAATTCAATGGCATCTTGCTTACCAGCATTATTATCAATGAGAGATTGAATTCCTTTTAAATCAAGCCCCGAACAAAACATTTCATCCTTTCCACGAAAAGTAATACCTCTTATTGATCGTTCATTTCTTATCTTGTCAAATACACTAATAAAATCATCTATCATATCATTTGATAGAGCATTTCGATTTTCAGGGGTATTTAACCAAATAGTAAGCCAACTATTTGATATTTCTAATTCAAGATTATTTGTCTTTGGTAGTTTATTCATATTATTACCTTTTATTCGAAATAATGTTACACCCGAGCAATACCAAAACTATTTGGTTTAAGTTTGCGATTATTATTGTGTATATAGCCATATCGTATTCACACGATGTAATTCTTATAATTCTCCATCAAGAACATCTGGAAGTTTTGAAAGATGAAACCCATCAAACGATTTATATTTCTTAGTTTCTTTTAATGGCCATGCGCCGCTACCTAAGGGAGATCCACCATCGACCCGAATGCATACTCCATTTATATAAGCGGCTGCATCGGACAATAGAAAACAAACTGCAGCGCTTACCTCAGCTTCGGTTCCCATTCTTTTCAGGGGAACGGTTTTCTTTAATTTAGGTATTATCTCTTTTATTATACTATCATCATAGGTGTCAAGTCCACTTGATGCAATATAACCTGGAGCAACAGAGTTTACACGTACTCCAGCATACCCCCACTCATAGGCAAGAGTCTTAGTTAGGTTATCCATACCAGACCTTGCTGCACCAGAGTGGCTCATACCAGGCATACCATTCCACATATCTGCAGTTATATTTACAATATTACCGCCAGAATTAATCATTCCTTGACTGAATACCTCGCGACTAAACAAAAACCCCCCTACAAGGTTTGTTCTTACAACAGTTTCAAACCCTTTTTGTGAAATATATTCTGCTGGAGATGGAAATTGGCCGCCAGCATTATTAACTAAACCATGTATTATATTGAATTCTTCATAAATCTCTTTAGTACATTGACGGACTTTATCTTCTTCTCGAATATCACAGACATAGAATGATGCGTTTCCATTAGATGATTTAATTTCTTTCTGTACCGTTTCAAGTTTTTCTTTATTTCTTCCAACTAAAATAATATCTGATCCTAACGAACTCAGTTCGTGTGCTATACATCTACCAATTCCACTACCTCCACCTGTAACTACAACATTTTTTTTTGAGAATGATTTCTTATTAAAAATACTCTTATAACTCATAATTATTTATTTACCTCCTCTGCAATTCTACTTGGTACTGGTATCATTATATCTAAAAGTTGTTGAGCATACCCTTTTCCTTGAGGGTCAACATTTAAACTTGCCATACCGCCACCACCTAATGAATTTTTAAGTAGAAAATTCAAGGCATTAATACCTGGAATATCCCACCTATCAACATCTCCTTTTAGAATGTGCGCAAAATATTTTGCCACTGTTTGTTTTGAAAGTGCATTTCGTATATATGGTAAGTATTCAGCCTTTCTTGCAATGACGCCAATATTGGCATGATCTCCTTTATCACCACTGCGAGCATAAGCTAATTTTATTAATGCCACTTCCGTATCTGTAATATCTAAAATATCAGATGAACTAGATACTTTAGCGGTAGAATTAATATGATTTAATTTTGAAGTAAAGTTTTCTACTTCATACTGTTTATCATTTATATATACTGTTGTATTTATTTGATCTTTTGGTAATAAAAAAGAAAACAAACGTATGGAAGGCGATACGGAAGGTCTTCCACCAAGCATATTAACAAACCCAGGTGTCATTCCTGTTGAAGCTTGTGCAATTTCTCTTGAAAGTAATATTAACGCATCTTTTTGTTTATGTGTGGCAACAATTCTTAACAAGACTTCTCGCGGGTCAGCATTATTTCTATTTTTTCCATAAGTTGTTTCAGTTCCAATAATTGAAATATTTGTATCCAAATAATCTTCTAATCCATTATCTGAAAAAATACGTTTGGTCTTTTTTATTATTGCATCAGCAACAACTTGTGCTTTCTTAGAAGCATTTATCCCACAAATAATTGCAGCAATTGTAATTCGATAACCATGCAAGTATGTAGAAGACACTTTATATGTATTGCTAGGAGGTTTTCCTCTAGCTCCAGAAACAGAGACTTGATCGCTTCCTATCTCTTTGATGTTCACATTAGTAAAATCGCAGGTTACATCTGGAAGTAAATAGTTTTGAGGATCACCAATCTCGTAAAGGAATTGTTCTGCAACAGTGCCAAATGAAATAATTCCGCCCGTTCCTTCAGGTTTGGTTACAATAAAGCTGCCATCAGATTCAACCTCAACAATAGGAAAGCCCATATTATCAAAATTATTAACGAAATGCCAATCGGTGAAATTTCCTCCAGTACATTGTGCTCCACATTCAATGATATGACCTGCTAAACTACCTGCAGCTAGTTTATCATATTCATTATACTTCCAATCAAATTCATACATTAATGGACCTAAAACAACTGCACTATCAACACATCTACCTGTGATAACCATATCTGCACCCTGTTCAAGCGCTTGCTTAACACCATCAGCACCTAAATATGCATTAATACTGACTATTCCTTCTGGCAAAGATTTGTCTGTTTCTAACTCTTTAACTGGAAGTGCTCTTAACATATTCTCTTGATTAATTAGATTATCTCCTTCAACAATTGCAATATTTAATTCTATTCCTACCTTTTTTGCTTCTTCTAAAACTGCGTTCTTGCATGATATAAGATTTATTCCACCAGCATTACTAATAACTTTTATTTGTTGTTTTTTTATTTCGGTTAAAAGAGGACCGATATGTTTGATAAAGTCAGTCGCATATCCTAAGTCAGGATTCTTCATTTTTGCACTAGCTAGAATAGACATGGTGACTTCTGCAAGATAATCAAAAACAAGATAATCTATATTTCCACTATGTACCAGTTGTGGAGCAGCACTACTTGTATCTCCCCAAAAAGCAGAAGCACAGCCAATCTTAATTGCTTTATTCTTTTTCATAAATGTTTTAAAACGTTTCTTTATTAGAGGCCATCTTTATTAACATTTTTGGAGGAGTAAAACGTTTACCATATTTTTTATATAGTTCTTGAGATCTTTTTTCAAATTTCTTAATTCCATAGTCATTTATAAACTGCAGCGTTCCTCCTTTTTCAGGTGAAAATCCCCATCCAAAAATACTTCCAATATTAGCTTCAGCAACAGATGTCACAACATTTTCTTCATAAGCGCGAATTGTTTCTATAGCTTGTATAAATAATATTCTTTCTATCATTTGATCTTGAGTTAGAGGATCTTTAGCAATAGGGAAATGAGTTTGTAATTCAGGCCAGAGATATTTTTTTCCATTTTCTGGGTACTCATAAAAACCTCCACCTTGAGCTCTCCCTAAACGATTGATTTTTTCTGTCATAAGATCAATGACTTGATCAGCAGGTATTAGTGGCAGTTCTTTCCCTTCAGTAGCAAGATCTTTTCTAGTTTGTTTTCTTATTTGTGAAACTAAACCAAGATTGATCTCATCAATTACAGCAAGAGGCCCCACTGGCATTCCAGCCTTTTTACCAGCTGTTTCAATTTCTTGTGGATGGTTTCCTTCAGCAAGTAATGCTAAACCTTCATTTGTATACGTACTAAATACTCGTGATGTATAAAAACCACGACTATCATTTACAACAATTGGTATCTTTTTAATTTTTAATACATAATCAAAAGCTTTTGCTATTGTTTCATCATTGGTTTTCTCACCTTTAATGATTTCTACTAGTTTCATTTTATGAACAGGTGAAAAGAAGTGGATTCCAATAAACTTTTCTGGACGAATAGATTTTTCTGCAAGGCCAGAAATAGGCAGCGTAGAAGTATTAGATGCAAATATTCCATTTCTATCCATGATTTTCTCAGCTTGAGCTGTAACTTTTCCTTTTAAGTCACGATCTTCGAAAACTGCCTCAATAATCAGATCACAATCCTGAAGGTTATTATAATCATCTGTTACTGTTATTTTATTAAGAACATTTTTCGCATTTTCTTGCGATAATTGTCCTTTTTTAACAATACTATGTAAAATATTCTTTATTCTTGAAAATCCTTTTTCCGCATTTTCTTGATTAGAATCAGTCATCACAACTTCAATACCAGATAGCGCTGATACATATGTTATGCCATGGCCCATTAATCCAGACCCTAGAACTCCAAGTTTATTTACAGTAGTTAGATTTATATTTTTGGGTCTACTTATACCAGAGTTGATATCATTTAGCTGAGATTTAAAAGTATTAATCATATTCTTTTAATTTTTGTAGAAAATAATTTAGTTAAATATATGGCTTCAATTAGCCTTTTCATAATTTCATTATTTAAACAATATATTAGTTGAAGTAAAGCATTGATGAAAGTTATAGTAATCGATCATTTATCATATAACCATATTCTTTTAGAAGTTGTAGTAACGTAAGATAAAAAAGTAAGGCACATTAGTTCTTTTTATTAGGCGTAAATCTATATATCAAAAATCGAGGAAGAATACGAAATATTGGAACAATAAATTTCCATTGCCATGGAAGAATTAATTTTCTTTTTTTTCGTTCAATTGCATCTGCAATTATTTTTGAAGCTTTATTAGAATGCATTAAAAATGGCATTTGAAATTTATGATCTTTTGTCATTTCTGTATCAATATATCCTGGGAATACTGTTGTCAATGATATGCCATAAGGTTTTAAAGTATAATCCCAACTTTCAGTTATATTTTGTAAGGCTGCTTTGCTAGATGAATAAGCTCCATGTCCAGGTATACCTCGAAAGGCTGCAATTGAACTAATTATTGCAATCTTTCCTGAATGTTGTCCTTTCATTGTTGGAATAAATGGTATAACGCTATTAATTACACCAAGTAAATTTATTTTAAGAATTTTATTAATTTCAGAAGGATTACCACTTAAAATATTGTCATCGCCTCCAACGCCAGCATTTGCTATTATAATATCAATACCTTTATTTATTGATACAAAATCTTTAGCTGCATCTTCACATTTTTCTTTATTTGATACATCAATATTATATACTAATGGGTTTCCACCTAGTTTTTTACATTCATTCGCTACAGATAATAAACGATTTTTTCTTCTAGCAACTATACCAATTGTACATCCTGTTTGAGAATAATAATATGCTAGCGATTCTCCAATGCCGCTACTAGCACCGGTAATAAAAATATTTAATGACATAATTGATTATATTTTAATGAAAATTCTTTTCCTGTACATCCAGTATAGTATTAGCCACCAAGCTAATACATGACTAAGCGCAAAGAAGAGAGATCCATTAATATTACCAGCTAATGGTTGAAAAAAAGAACTATATAGATAATGATACCCTGAAATTATTTCTCCATTAAATTTAAATTTTATATTTATAATTGTTTTTACCCATATGCCAGACCCAATAAAAACAAAAATAGAATTAGTTCCAAAAATCATTAATGGCCAAAATGGTTTCCTATAATTTTTTAAATCAATCATAAAAATAAATACAGCAAGGAAAAAAGTCGCGATACCAGCTGTGTATAAAACATAACTGCTTGTCCATAACGGTTTATTAATCGGAAAGAAAAACCCCCAAATCCATCCAATTGCTGCGATTTGTGCAGCATGTATTACTAAGGATTTTACAAGTATATTTTTATTTTCATTTTCTTGAATAAGAATACCTATATAATATCCAATAAGAACAGTAACAGTTGCAGGTAAAGTACTTAATAATCCTTCTGGGTCAAATGGAACTCCATTTCCAAGCCAGAGATGTTTTTCACCCATTAGCGCTATATCAATAGCGCGTACCACGTTGGTATTAAGTCCATATGGGTCATTACCTCCAAATAAATATAATATGCACCAGTAACCAATGAGAATGATACTACTGGGAATCCATATTTTACTATCTTTTATATATAATGAAATTACTGATGCCAGCCCATAGGCTAACCCAATACGTTGTAAAACTCCCATAATGCGTAAAGAAGACCAATCCCAATCCTGACGTATGAATGGATATGCATTTAACATTAGACCAAAAGCAAAAATAGTTAATGTACGCCAAAAAACTTTTTTTAATAGACTGACTGAAGGTTCATAATTGTAATGCTTAAATGAAAACCTCATTGCAACACCAACTATAAATAAAAAGAATGGAAAAACAAGATCTGTTGGAGTACACCCATGCCATTTTGCGTGCCGCAGAGGACTATATACATATGACCAGCTACCAGGAGTGTTAACAATAATCATAAAAGCAATAGTTAGTCCACGTAAACAATCAAGAGCAAGCAGTCTGTTGGAGTCGTTATTCATAATTAGCTATAAATTGCTGTTACACCTGCACCTAAAAGGGCAGAATTGTCTAAGTTTGAGGTCATAATAAAACCTTTTTTCAGAGTACCATTTTCAAAAAGGAATTTTTTTGCTTCTGATGGTAGTACCCTAGACTTCTGTATCATATCATAAATATTATTATGTAATGGATCCCAAAGTAAAGGTGTATTTTTTGATAGATGAAATAATTTACCTAGACCTTGACCTATAATTATACGTTCTAACAAATTATTTTTGTATGGATGATTATTTATTAACAAACTATGTTTAGGATTTAATAGTCCAAATTTATTTTGCCAGCCACTAAAAATTGTTTCAACACGTTCGACAATGAGAGTAGACATATATTTTGTTATATCTGCACAAGTTAATAAAGCTGCTTGTTCATTTTTTAGTGCTCTTGAAAATATCTCATTTGCATAAATTGATTCATTACACAGTTCATTTATTGGTATTTCGGAATAATTACTATAGATAGATTGAATACCCTTAAGAGATGTATACTGCTCCATGGAAATATTATTTTCATTTAATATTTCCCATGATTTAGCTATCCATGAAGATATGCTATCAAAGGGAATCAATTCATTTTTAAGTTTTAATGCATCTGCAGTGCCTGTACCCCCTCCTATATAATAGCCATTCTGTATATCTTTGAATAAGCCATCTTTTCCATATTCTTCACCAATTCCACAATTATCAGCATCGCTTCCAATATATTGAATTGGTTTGTGTAAATGAATGTTAGATTTATGAAATGCATCCTCTAATTGTATACAAAAATTTGGTATTCTTGGCCCATTAGCAATAGCCCCAATACCTCTCAAATCTTTTGTTTTTAAACCTACCATTCCAATTCCCATCAAAATGGGTTTATCAATATTTAAATTAATGATAGAATTATGGAATGATTCTATTATTGCGTTTCCTTGAAGAACCTCATCGTTAGTTACATTGTAATCCTCAGTATTATATTCATTTAATTGGATATCCATAGACACTGGAGAAAAATCAGAATTAAATTCTGACCTTTCATTATAATATTGTTGTGATAATGATTTGATAGTGAAAGTTGATATATCTTTTGACTCTATAATACCTGCAGATACTTTTGATCCTCCACCATCAATTCCAATAATAATATATTCTTTTTCTTTAGAGTTCATTAAATATGTTTATTGTCTATATGTTGATAATAATTATTTAGTTAAGTAATCTATTTTTAGTCATTAAGTTATACAAGAATAGAATTGAATGTAGAATGCTTCATTAAGAGCATTTAACTTTGAAATGAAATGAAAGACAACCAAATAACTTTTCCTAAACATATTCTATTATTGTTTTTCCTATTACTAACAGGATGTCAAATCTTTGTTAGTAAAGATGAACCGGAAATTATTCAAGAGCCTTGGGAAAAACTTTCTATAGAAAAAAAGATTGCTCAAATGATTATGTTCCGTTTAAAAGGAGACTTAACAAATGATTCATCATTTGAATACAAAAAATTTCATAGATGGATAAATGAAATAGGAATTGGAGGTGCAGTAGTTTATGGAGGAGATTTAAAAGAGACATTTGAACGTATTCAGATAGCTCAAAGTTGGTCAGATATTCCATTATTTATTGCTGCGGATTATGAAAGAGGGCTTGGTCAATGGTATGATGGCGCAACACTATTCCCAACCAATATGGCTGTAGCTGCAACAGGCCGCAATATCCTAGCGTATGAACAGGGTAAAATTACTGCTATTGAAGCTAAAGCATTTGGAGTCAATATGATTTTTGCACCTGTGATGGATGTAAATAATAACCCAGATAATCCTATTATCAATTTTAGATCATATGGTGATGATCCGCGTTTGGTAAGTATATTTGGAAATTCATTTATTCGTGGTGTTCAGGAACAAAATGTATATGCGTGTGTCAAACATTTTCCAGGCCATGGAAATACTGCAACAGATAGCCATACAAGGTTGCCAGTGATATATGGAAATAAAAAAGATTTTTCAAAAATTGAGTTACCTCCATTTAAATCCTCAGTAAAAAATGGAGTGAAAATGGTAATGACGGCCCACGTAATTACTCCTGGTATCGATCGTTCAAAAAAACCAGCAACTTTATCATCAGTGATTACTAATGGGTTGTTAAGAAAAAAATTGAGATTTGATGGACTAGTTGTCACTGATGCTATGGAGATGGGAGCATTAAATAATATTAAATCTTCTGAAGCTTGTGTGCGAGCAGTGGAGGCAGGTGCTGATATTATTTTATTACCTCTTGATGTAGACTCAACAATAAACGCTATAAAAGAAGCCGTTTTATCTGGGCGTATTACTGAGGAGAGAATTAATGAGTCTGTGAAGAGGATTTGGCTAGCAAAAGAAGAACTTAATCTAATGGTAGATAAAGGAATAAGAGATTGGGAAAAAAGTAAGTTGATAATTGGCAATCCTAATCATATAAACATCGCAAATAAAATAGCTCAATTATCTATCACAGTTATAAAAGATAAATATGATTTGTTAAAAAAAGTTTCAAATTATAATAACATTGCTCACTTATCAATTACTGAGGATAAAAACTCTCAAAAATATTTACTCCCTATGAAAAATAAATTAAATGGTGCTTATCCAGATTTAAAAGAAATTATTGTAACTGAAAAAGTAAATGATAATAATATAAATGAAATAATAAATGAGTTAAAAGATGTTGATTTAACATTAGTATCAATTCTTGTGCGAATACGTATGAATAAAGGCATAGCAACTATAGATGATAGCTATGCAAGTCTAATAAAGAGACTATATCAAAATGGAATCCCTTTTATCGTAACTAGCTTTGGTAGTCCTTATTTACCAACCTACGATTATATTGATACTTATTTAGCTGCGTACGGATATGGTAGTGTATTAGTAGAAGCTGCGGCAAATGCATTATTGACTGACGTTCCTATAACTGGTCGATTACCAGTTGAATTAAATAAAGAATTAAAAAGAGGTGATCAAATTCTTGTACACCGTGATAGTGCTTTTCTTGAAAAAGCAAATATATCATATTCTCTATCAATAATTGATAGTGCTGTAGAGGCTAAAATTTTCCCTGGAGCTCAAGTATATATTTCACAACATGGTAAAACAATATTATCAAAGGGCTTTGGTTATCATACTTATTATAAAGCAAAAGAAGTTTCTACAGAGACTATTTTTGATCTTGCATCAATAACAAAAGTACTATCTGCAACTCCAATTGTAATGAAATTAGTGAATGATAAAGAGCTTAATCTTGATCAACCCATTAGTGAATTTTTTCCAGGATTCTATAAATCTGGAAAAGATACAATTACAATACGCCATTTATTAATCCATGAATCAGGATTAAGCGCTTATCATCGCTATTTTCTAGAAAATAAATATAAAGGTAGGGGAGATGTTCTTGAAAATATTATCAAACGTAGACTGACATATCAACCAGGTACTGAATATAAATATAGCGATTTAGGTATGATACTATTAGGAACAATTTTAGAAAGAATAGGTGGAAATA
>Ga0208261_1000076_pt1 | contig 39576 bp, 33 predicted proteins | sample Knorr_S7_td_DCM__FD_185595 | JGI IMG/M metagenome (GOLD analysis project Ga0208261, IMG submission 185595) | Marine microbial communities from Southern Atlantic Ocean transect - Knorr_S7_td_DCM_ad_131m_LV_B (SPAdes) (version 3) | ecosystem: Environmental > Aquatic > Marine > Oceanic | place...
TGTCGCTACAACAGGGTTACCGACTTCGAAACCTGGAGGATCTGATGCTTCAAGGTCGAACCAGTCATCAGACCAGGGATCTTCGATTTCGTCCGGAGTTTCTTGTGCTTGGGACAACTCTTCGTCGTATTGGACTTTCAGTTTTGAGGACCCGAGTATCCGCCAGGCTTCGTTGATGGCACGCATTTTGAGTTCCGCGTTGTGACGTTCTTCATCGCTTGCGCCCGCTAACGCATCGGGATGGTTAACTCGCGCTGCAGCAACCCACGCTTGGCGAATGGTTTCGTGGTCAGCGTCTGGGTCGATTCCCAACGTTGCGTAATGATTCATGGCCACTGCGACGGAGCCTCCACAAGGCAACTTACCGTTGTGGAGTTAGCGTGGTGGTGTGGATGAGCTGCAATGTCCTGCTTGCGGAGAAACCGAGAGTCTCATTGGCCACGAGAAGGGTGAGCTAATCGAGATCACATGTGAGACGTGTGACCAACGGTGGAGCCGTGACCCAAACGCCTTACCAATCTGTGAACGTTGCGACAGCGATGATATGGAAGGGGCTGTCAAAGCGATCGTCGAAAAGTCACGTGGTAGTCAACTCTCGATAGTGGCCACCCAAGTTGTGTACCTCTGCCGATCCTGCGACGAATCAATTCTCGCTTCGTACCGCATCGGTAGAAGTCCGTTAATGCCCGATCAGTTACCCACCCAATAACTTTTTGGTGAGTTCTTAGCTGCTCCCATCACCTAACCACTCCTGTTCAGCCAACACCCGCTCCAGGGTGAGATGTTCTTTTTCGGCAGTGATGCGCTGAAGATAAAATTCGTTTTCGAACAAAGCCAGCAAAGCACCGTCGCTGCGCGCTAGCACCGTCGCTCCTGGAAGTCGACGCAGTTCCTCAGCTGATTCAGGGTCGGTGCGTCTAGCTACCGAATACGGGGCGTTGGTTAATTCAACTGGGGCACCAAATTCGTTTTCAAGTCGATGCGTCGCTACTTCAAACTGCATCAGACCTACAGCTGCGAGCACTGGTTCAACATCGCCCATCTCTTCGTCTCTGAGAACCTGTATGACGCCTTCTTCGTCGAGTTGCACCAAGCCCCTTCGGAACTGTTTGAAACGGTTGGTGTCTTTGACTCGTATTCGTCGAAAAAGTTCAGGCGCGAAGGATGGAATCTGTGGGAATTCGACCGGGTCGTCGGCGTACAGAGTGTCCCCTACTCGAACATCGCTCGCGTTGACGAGTGCAACAACATCGCCGGGCCAGGCTTCTTCTACCGTTGAACGTTCGGATCCGAACATGGTGTGGGCATATTTGGTGGCAAATGGCCGATCGGTCCGGCTTTGGGTGACACTCATTCCCCGTTCGAAGTGACCTGAACACACCCGAACATAGGCAATTCTGTCCCGATGAGCCTTGTCTGTGTTTGCTTGAACCTTGAAGGCAAAAGCCGAAAATGGCGCTTCTACAGGCCTTGGCACGTTGTTGACGTCATATCTAGAAGCAGGCGATGGGGCGAGATCGACAACTGCGTCAAGTAACAGGCGAACTCCAAAGTTTGTTAGCGCCGAACCGAAAAATACTGGTGTCACTTCACCCGCAAGAAAGCCTTTGAGATCGACTTCTGTTCCTAAGGCTTCGAGGAGTTCAAGTTCTTCGCTTGCCTCGTTCCAACCGTTAATTGATGAATCCACTTCATCAAGCGTTGAAGTTTGTTCTTCTGCTTGGGTTGCTCCGTGAGCAGTTCTGTCGTATTTGATGAACAGTTCCGATGTGCGGTCAACGATGCCTTTGAGGTCTCCGGGTACGCCAACAGGCCACGACATCGGTGTCGGGAGAAGCTGCAGCATGTTTTCGATTTCGTCTACTAGTTCGAGCGGTGGGCGGCCCGGTCGGTCACATTTGTTGATGAACGTCAAGATCGGTACTTCGCGTTGTCTGCAAACTTCAAACAGCTTCAACGTTTGCGCTTCAATACCTTTGGAACCATCAATCACCATGACGGCTGCATCGGTTGCTGCGAGCACTCTGTAGGTGTCTTCACTGAAGTCGCGGTGACCTGGCGTGTCCAAAAGGTTCAAGACACAATCTCGATAATCGAACTGTAGGGCAGTTGAGGTGATGGAAATCCCGCGTTGTTGTTCTAGTTCCATCCAATCTGATGTCGCTGATTTTCGTCCCGAACGGGCTTTGACTGAACCGGCTTCAGCGATTTGCCCTGAGTACAACAAAAACTTTTCGGTCAATGTTGTTTTGCCCGCGTCGGGGTGGCTGATAATCGCAAACGTTCTTCGTTTACCTGCTTCAGATGCAACTTGTTCCGACGACACAAGGTTGAGGGTAGGACTAGTCCAGGCCGCTACCACCCTTGATCCGGGCGATATGTGCTAGAAGCGCAGGGGACGAAACACGTATGACAGATCTTTGTAGACCAGGAGTAAGAAAATGAAGTTGGCGACAGGAGCTGGATATTGGGCCGCTGGACCTCCATCAGATGCGCAGGAGACAATTCTGGAAGCTGAAGCGCTCGGGTTTCACAGCTTTTGGACCGCCGAAGCGTACGGCAGCGACGCGCTGACGCCGCTGGCGTGGTGGGGCAGCCGAACCGAAAGCATTCAACTGGGCACAGGCATTGTCCAAATGTCAGCAAGAACGCCTGCGGCAACAGCTATGGCCGCGATCACCATGGATCACTTAACCAACGGACGTTTCATTTTGGGTCTCGGTGTGAGCGGACCTCAGGTAGTTGAGGGCTGGTACGGGCAGCCATATCCGAAACCTCTTGCCCGCACTCGTGAGTACGTTCACATCATTCGCGAAATTTGTGAGCGGGAAAAACCGGTCTCGTATGTCGGCGATCATTATCAGATGCCTTTCCCGGGTGGCTTGGAGCTCGGAAAGCCCCTTAAATCGACTGTGCATCCTCTTCGGCAGCACATTCCAATCTATTTAGGCGCCGAGGGCCCAAAAAATGTGGCCTTGTCTGCGGAAATATGTGATGGCTGGCTGCCCTTATTTTTCGCTCCCAAAGACAACCAGTTCTATGCCGACGCTCTGAACGAAGGATTCTCTAAGGCCGGCAAATCTCGCATTGGGAACAATGGGCGAATCCCCGAGGAGAATAACTTCGAAGTTGTGTGCCCGGTTTCTATCGTTCCTGATGCAGATGTGGAACGAGCCGCAGACAGAGTTAGACCGATGCTCGCGTTGTACATGGGAGGCATGGGAGCAAAGGGAGCGAACTTTCACTACGACGTGTTTTGTCGCATGGGATACCAAAGTGTCGCTGACGAGGTTCAAGAGTGCTATTTGACCGGTCGGAAGGACGAAGCCGCAGCAGCGATTCCTTTGTCGTTGGTCGAAGAAGTCGCTCTCGTTGGTCCGGTCGACAAGATCGCTGACGACCTCGACCGTTGGAGAGATACCGTGGTAACAACTCTTCAAGTCAGCGGCCCTCCGTCGCTGCTGCGCAGTATCGCCGAGGTGGTAAATCGATGAATTCAGTTGATCCCCGAACTCCGGTCCTAGTTGGCACAGGCCAACTCATCCAAAAACCCGATAATCCCGTTGATGCGTTAGAGCCACTGGCCATGATGCGAGTCGCGTTGGAAGCAGCTGCCGACGACGCAGGCGCTCGTAGCTTGCTTGATCGGGCTACAGATACCTGGGTGGTGAAGGGCGCCTGGCCTTATCCAGACCCAGCTGCTCTACTCAGAGACGAATTCGGAAACAACAGCCGAACCGGAATTTCCACTGACGGCGGGAACACCCCCCAGTCGTTGGTGAATAAAGCCTCGCTAAGAATCCAAAGCGGCGAAGCAGACGTTGTTCTTATTGTCGGCGCGGAAGGAATTTGGAGTCGCAGACGGGCCCGTAGAGCGGGAGAACGCATTCCTTACACCGAGCAAGCTGACGTCGAACCCAACGAGATTTTGGGTAAGGACGTGACGATGAGTCATCCAGTGGAACTGGAACGTGGTTTCGCTATGCCCATCAACTTTTACCCCATCTTTGAGTCCGCTTTTCGAGCTTCTCGAGGCGAAAGCATTAGCGACCACAGGGACCGGGTCAGCGAAATGTGGGAAACCTTCAACCGAGTTGCATGCGCAAATCCTTACTCATGGGTTCGTAATCCCATGAGCGCAGAAGAAATAAGGAATCCTGGGCCAGCGAACAGACTCGTTGGCTTCCCATACACAAAATCCATGAACTCGAACTGGGATCTCGACCAGGCAGCTGCGCTAATCGTTTGTTCCGCGGAAACGGCCGAAGCGGTGGGGGTAGCACGAGATCGTTGGCTATTCCCTCAAGCTGGAACTGACGGCTCAGACACAAATTTTGTTTCAAACCGAGCCGACCTTCATTCCTCACCCGCTATCAGGGTGGCTGGCAAGAAGGCAATGGAACTAGCTGGGGTCCAACCCGGAGACATCGACCATGTAGATCTGTACAGCTGTTTCCCTTCAGCGGTGCAAATCGCTGCGACAGAAATGGAACTCGGAATCGACCGACAGTTAACCCAAACAGGTGGACTGACGTTCGCGGGTGGCCCACTGAACAACTATGTGACTCATTCCATTGCAACTATGGCCAACGTGTTACGCGAAGACGCTGGAACGGTGGGGTTGTGTTCCGCTAACGGCGGGTACATCACCAAACATGCTTTCGGGCTGTACAGCACCACACCACCAACTAACGGCTTCCAACATGAGGACTGCCAGAAGGAAATTGACACCTACCCCACCGTGGAACTGGACGCTGACCACGTCGGCGAAGCCACCATTGAGGCTTACACCGTGATGCATGGGGCCGAAGGACCCGAACGAGGTTTGGCCTCTGTTAGGACTCCGAATGGACGTCAATGGGCCGGGACCAGCGACTCGCAACTCATGGAGTCGATGATGAACGAGGAACACGTAGGTAGATCTGTCGAAATTTTGTCCGATTTCACTTTCGAATTGGCCTAAGCCACAGTCCTACAGCGTCAGTTTGGGTCCACCACTCGCTTAACAGTTGTCTCTAGCCTCAGGCAGGTGAGAGTCGCTTTAATTGAGATGGGTAGTACCAGCTTTCGTCTCACCATCGAAACTGAACGAGAAACTCATCACCGAATCCATCATCTCAATCTCGGCTCTTCCGTAAGCACAAATGGATCTTTCACCGAAAGCGATATCACCAACGCGACCGGTGTGCTCTCCGAGTTCATGACTGCCGCCAGGGTTCATAACTGCCAACGCATAGTGGCGGTGGCAACAGAGTCCTTCAGACTCGCCGCTAATGGCGACGCCGTCGCTACACACATCGCTCGCGAAGCTGGCTGTGAGGTGAAGGTTCTCTCACCAGACGAAGAGAACAATTTGGTTTGGCAAGCCATGGTGAACCAGTTTCACGGCGTCGATTTTTTAGTTGCAGTAGCCATCACCGGCGGAAGTGTCGGCATTACTGCTGGTCCAACCAGTTCCGGAATCCCACTGCACAATTTCAGTTACCCCTTGGGTGCCAGTGTCTTGGCTCCTCGAGCTTCCGACAGCGGGTTCGTTGATACCTCAACCCGAGTCCGACTGGAACAGCACATAGCGGAGAGCCTCAAACCAGTGGGCGCTGTTCTTCGCGACGTCAAAGGATGCGAGTTCGTGGTCAGTGGTGGAATGCCACTCGCATTAGCGAAATTAATCCACACTGTGCGACGTTCAGAAGTGCCAGAAACTCTCGACGGCCTAGCGATCGATTGTTCCGACCTGGGTCATCTCATTAAAACCTTCGACGAGTTGTCCTTACCGGCTCGTCTTGCTCTGCCAGGCATAAGTTCCAAGAGGGCTCCAAACATGGCGTTAGGAGCAACGATTCTTCGACAAGTGTTGCGTTCTTTGGATGTGCACGCGGTCGAAGTGTCAAACGTGGGCCTCAGGGAAGGCCTTTTGGGCAGGATTTACGCAGACGCCAAAGCTGCCTAACAGCGGTAAATAAATTAGGGCTACAGGTTCGTTTGTAGAAATATTTAATTCGGGTGCTATCGTTGACCCCGTGAACGGAACGCTACGCGGACTGCTTCTTCTTACTTAGGCGAGGGCTACAACATAAAGGCCCTCGCCCTAACCTCCTGTGCCGCAAGGTCGGGAGGTTCTTCTGCTTTTCGGGGCGGAACTAGGCGGGGAGAACAGATCGGAGCGTGACAATGCACAACTGGAGGAAAGACTCATGGCAGATGTAAAGGGCATAAGTAAACAGCAGCCCAGCCCAATGCCTTTCGGCAAATACATTCATTACCCCTACGCGCCAGCGTTACCGGATCGAACTTGGCCGGACAACGTAACCACAGAAGCTCCTTTGTGGTGCTCAGTAGACCTTCGAGACGGAAATCAAGCGCTCATCGATCCGATGGACGTTCCGCGGAAGAAGCAAATGTTCGAGGCGTTGGTGGAAATGGGCTTCAAGGAAATCGAAGTGGGGTTCCCGTCAGCTTCAGCCCCGGATTTCGATTTTTGTCGAATGCTGATCGAAGATGACCTAGTACCTGATGACGTCTGGATTCAGGTACTCACTCAAAGCCGCCCAGAACTCATCGAACGAACCTACGAATCTATTGAAGGTGCCAAGAACGCGATTGTTCACCTATACAACCCCACGTCTACCCTCCAAAGACGAGTTGTATATGGGTTAGACCTCGATGGAATCATCGATATCGCTTTAACCGGTACCCGTCAGTGCCGTGAGCTACGGGAAAAGGCGAACGATTCCAACATTCGCTTCGAATACTCACCTGAGTCGTTCACCGGCACTGAAATCGACTTCGCAGTTGACATATGCGAGCAGGTGACTGCCGAGTGGGGAGCCACGGCGGAAGATCCAATCATTTTGAATCTCCCTGCCACAGTTGAAATGTCGACCCCGAACCTTTACGGCGATCTCATCGAGTTCTTTCATCGCAACGTATCCAACAGAGAGGCGATTGTTCTTTCGCTTCATCCTCATAACGACAGAGGATGCGGTGTAGCGGCCGCAGAGTTCGGAGTCATGGCTGGAGCTGATCGTGTTGAAGGCACGCTATTTGGCAACGGAGAAAGAACCGGCAATGTCGACATCGTCACATTGGCAATGAATCTGTTCAGTCAAGGCGTAGACCCTGAACTTGACATCAGCCATATCGACAACCTCCGCCGAATCACCGAGTATTGCAATCAACTCCCTGTTCATCCGCGTCACCCCTACGGCGGCGATTTGGTGTACACCGCATTTTCGGGCAGTCATCAAGACGCAATCAAGAAGGGATTTGAAGCGTTATCAGACGATTACGACGTATGGGAAGTGCCGTACCTGCCTATTGACCCTGCCCACGTGGGCCGCACATATCAGGATGTCATCAGGGTCAACAGCCAATCAGGTAAAGGCGGTGTTGCATATGTCATGAAGAACAACTTCGGACTCGATTTGCCGCGCCGCTTACAGATTGAATTCAGCCAAGTGATCCAATCGATCACCGATGAAGGCGGAGAAATTCTTCCAGAGACCATTAAGAAGACATTCGATGAGACGTATCTTCACACCACACAGCCATTCACTTATTTAGGCCACAAAAGCACTTTCGATTCCGAATCCTCGGATTTGTCGACGGTCTCTGCGACACTCAACGTGTCGGGTGAAAAGCAAACGATCACAGGTGAAGGCAACGGACCACTTTCGGCATTCAAAACCGCTCTGGCTACAGATTGCGGCTTAGATCTGACGCTCGTTGACTACCAGGAACACGCTGTTGGGACTGGCGCTGACGCTACTGCTGCGGCCTATGTAGAGATTGAAGCTGCGGATCGACGTGTCTACTGGGGCGTGGGTATGAATCCCAACATAGTGACAGCTAGTTTTCACGCCCTCTTGTCCGCAATCAATCGGTCCGAAAGCAGCTAACCGCGCCCCGGAATGACTCAATTTCGATCACAATTGATACGTGGCTCTCTCTAGCTTCGTTAACGGCTCAGTATTTGGAGCCCAATTCGGTGGGGACCCTGCGCGGGTCATCGCCCTCCACGGTTGGGGGCGCACCCATAAGGACTTTGACGTCTGCCTAGAGGGTCTCAACGCGATCAGCATTGACTTGCCCGGCTTTGGAGTGTCTCCTCCCCCCAATCAGGCAGGCGGCGCTGCAATGTATGCAGACCTCATCTCGCCGATTCTAGATACATGCCACACCCCTGTCGTGGTCGTGGGACATAGCTTCGGCGGGCGAGTCGCGGTCCATCTCGCGGAACAGCGCCCAGCAGCCATAGGCGGACTTGTTTTGACTGGAGTGCCCCTGCTGCACCGCGCTCATCGCAAAGGGCGCCCGGCTTTGCGTTACCAATTAGGGCGCTTATTCCACCGATGGGGATTAGTAAATGACAATGTCCTGGAAGGACTCAAAGATAAATACGGCAGCGCCGACTATCGGTCGGCTTCGGGTGTCATGCGCGACATTTTGGTAACAGTCGTTAACGAGTCCTACGAGCAACAACTGCGCTCTATATCGGCTCCGGTCGACCTTGTGTGGGGCGACGGCGACGACGCCGCTCCTCCAGAAATCGCGACGCGCTCAGAAGCTCTACTGACCGACGCCCGTATGACGTTGCTGGGCGGCATTGATCACTTTGTGCCCACAACAGCTCCATCAGCTTTACGCGAAGCAATCGATCGCCGTCTGGGTGCAATCCAGTGACCATTTCAGACTTCTACTTGGCAGGTTGTGTCGTTGCCAGCGTTGTCACTTCTTTGCGCTGGTTCCGAGTCGCTCAGCGGGAACATTATCTGCCGCTATCAGCAACGCGTTTTGCTATTCGTTGGTGGAAACGAGGAGGAACAAACTCGCTGGTGTTCCTCCTTGCTGTGAGTGCTGCGATCACGTCGGCTTGGTTTCCTGTTGCATCACTAATCACAGCTGTAGCGATAACTTTCGGGCCGATCGGACTCGGGATAAAGGGCAGAACTAGCGCTCTGGCATGGACGAGACGACTTAGAACTTTGACCGCTACTTCCCTCGTCCTCATAGCCGCAATATTTGTACTCGTTAGACAACTCAACATCAGATCGATTGGGTTCGCCGTTAGCGCGTTACTCGTTCCATGTTTCATAGACATCGCGTTAACCGCATTGAAACCCATCGAACAAAGAATGGCCCGACGCTACGTCGCAGATGCTTCCACCACCTTGGAGCGAGTGAACCCAATCCGAGTGGCGATCACAGGCTCGTACGGGAAGACAACCATTAAGGGTTACGTCCGTCATTTGTTATCGGACACCTTTAGCGTGACTGCCAGTCCCGCAAGTTTTAACAACAGTGCTGGCCTTTCACGCTCAGTCAATGAACACCTAACTGACGGCACAGAGGTGTTCGTCGCCGAGATGGGCACCTATGGCCCCGGAGAAATAGCTGAATTAGTGAATTGGGTGCAACCATCGATCTCGGTGCTTGCCTCCATTGGGCCTGTTCATCTCGAACGATTCGGTGATTTAGAAACCATCGTGTCTGCTAAGAGCGAAATATTTTCGACAAGCCGCACTGCGGTGATCAACATCGATGCTTACGGTCTAGCTGGCGAAGCGGATCGTCTTCAAGCATCGGGAATCGATGTCGTGAGATGTTCTTCCAAAGACCGATCAGCTGATGTTTACGCAGGTTACGACGATGGTTTAACCGTCACCCTCTCAGGTCGCACAATCGTGGCCGGGTTAACGTCCGATGCGGCTGCGACGAATGTGGCGTGCGCAGTAGCTGTAGCCACAACCCTTGGCGTCTCCGACGAAACAATAACTAAGCAACTGGCAGACCTCCCCGTCACTGAACATCGACGTCAAATGCTGAAGAGCCCAACAGGAGTCACCATCATCGACGACACCTACAACAGCAACCCCGCCGGCGCCGCCTTGGCTCTTCAAACACTCGCCGACCTTGATGCCCGACGCAAGGTGGTAGTCACGCCAGGAATGGTTGAGCTCGGGAGCCGACAAGCAAGCGAAAACAGGCGATTCGGAGTCGACGCGAGTCTTATCGCGGACGACCTCATCATCGTCGGACATACCAACCGAGCAGCTCTCAACAATGGAGCCAGAGACGGAACGGCGCGGATCAACCTGGTAAGAACACGCAATGACGCGATCGAATGGGTCCGAGCGAACCTGACTTCAGGAGACGCTGTCTTGTACGAGAACGACCTTCCCGATCACTACGCATAATTCGACAACCCGCATCGAGCAAAGGGTGACATCAAACTCACCGCCATCTACGGTTTCATAGAAGAACATGACTCTTCCAGCAGTCTGCTTCGGCAGCCCTTCTCCTGAACACGACATTTCCATCCTCACTGGGTTGCAGGCAGTGCGCGCATTGACTGAAGCAGGAAACGACGTCATAGCCCTCTACTGGTCAAAAACCGGTAACTGGTTCCAGGTTCCCGCCGACGTTGAAGCAAACGAATTCGCTGACGGATTACCTCGATCCGCGGAGCCGGTGACTATCCAAGTCGGAGAGCAAGGAGGGTTCTACAGATCTGGAAAACGGGGAAAGCAAACTCCGATCGAAATCAGCGCTGTCGTAGTCTGCTGCCATGGAGGCCCTGGAGAAGATGGAAGCCTGCAAGCGTTGTTTGACCTCGCGGGCATCCGTTACACCGGCCCAAGTCAAGCAGGTGCAGCCGTGGGAATGGACAAGCTCGCATTTTCGGGGACCATGGAAGCCGCCGGCATTTCAAGTCTTCCCCTACACCTGATCACCGCCGACCTTGAACTCGCTGAACAAGGACCCCTCATTGTTAAACCACGGTTTGGTGGATCCTCCATTGGAATCGAAATCGTTGACGATCTCCCAACCGCCAAAGCACTTGCAAGTTCACAGCCCCTGCTTCGCAGTGGAGCGGTAGTCCAGCGATATCTCGACGATGCAATCGATCTCAACATCTCGGTTCGTACCTTCCCAGAAAAATCTCTCAGCGCTATCGAACGTCCGTTACGACCTGAAGAGGACGGCATTTACAGCTACGCAGACAAATACCTGACCGGGTCTCAAGGAATGGCAAGTGCCCCCAGAGAACTCCCTGCTGAGTTACCTTCAGATGTCGAAGGGCAGCTAAGGACAATGGCGTCTCAAGTTGTTGATCTCGCGATGGTTCGTTCGGTTGCCCGCATCGATTTCCTCTGGAATTCCGACGGGCTCTGGGTCAACGAAATCAACACCATACCTGGCTCGTTAAGTTGGTATTTCTGGTCATATGAAGGAGTCCCATTCGCACAGTTGCTGGCGGAAATGATCCAAGAAGCCACTCAAAGCCCAGCGACTACTTTTCGAACCGACGGGGCCGATGGCACCGCACTGCGAGATGTTGGGGCAATCTCGCACAAATTGGCTTGATGAACACTTGGAGGACATTTGCGGTCGTGTTGTTGGCTGCTACCTCTTGCTCGTACTCAAGCAGTTCGGACGGCCGGGCACCGGCACTCACCGACAACCTCACTCAAAAAGAGCAGCTATGTGTTGAGGAACGTCTCGCTTCTGGCTGGGAATTGAACCTCAGCAACCTCCAAACAGATCTAAGCCCCGAACAGGAAATAGCTGTCGATATGGCCGTAGAGCTATGCCGACTCAACACCAGTTCAAGTCCAACGTTGCCTATCTTCAGAAACGATCAACCCCAAGTGTCCGAAGAACTACTGGAGGCCCCAGTTACTTTTGATTCCGATGACAGCCCTCCGGGCACCGATTCGCTCTTAGACAACTACTGGGTTCAATGCGGGTTAGGTGAAGCAAAGGCCTGCGACGACCTGTTCTATCTGGCTCCACCTGGCAGCGCCTATGAACAATTCGCCTTCAGTTGTGGTGGCCGCAGAAATATGGATTGCGCCCTGCTACTCGGGATCGAACAACCCGAGGGAGACCTCAATCCTTCGACCCCCGCTCCGGGTGACGACGAAGAACTTGATGAATGGTGGACGCTATGTTCCGAAGGCAGCACATCAGCCTGCGGTGAACTTCGGCTAATTGCTCCCAGCGGGTCTATCTACGCGCAATTCGCTGCGACGTGCGGAGCGAGAGGAACCAGCTACTGCACCCTCATCTTGGATGACGATGGCGAACCGCCGACATTAAAAGATTTGAGTCCAAGTCTCAGCCCACCGGGAGACGACGAGTTTTTGGATCAGCTTTGGCTTTTGTGTAGCGGCACTGACTCCAGAGCATGCAAAGAGCTAACGAAATACGGCCCAACGGACAGCCTGTATGTCCAATTCGGTGTTTCTTGTGGCGGCAGAGCCGTAGCTCCTTGCGCTCGATTCTTCGCAGACCTCAATAGTTCGTCCAACTAGTCGGCTATCAACGCTGCTCTCAGAAACTCAATAGTTTCACGTCGAGCCCGCACTAGAGAACGTAAATCTGGTTCAAGACCCAACGCTCGCATCACCTCAGGTTCCGTAGCAACTCCTACAACAGCGGAATAGACCGCCAACAACAGCATTCGAGGTTCTAACCGGCGGAACCGACCAGCATCCATCTCAGCTTCAACGAATCGAACCGCATCACCGAGCATCACACTCATCGCAGACGCCAACTTCCCTGACGCAACTCCACCTTGGCGAGAAACCAAACGAATGAGCCCAAGCACTTCGGGGCGCCGAGCTGCAAGCGAGAACGTAGCTCGCACAAGATCTTCGATTCGTTCGAAACCGCGAGCCTGCGGATTGGCTGCACCCGACAAGGCAGAACCCAATTCATTCACCGCTAGCTCAATGGTCGCCTTCAATAAAGCTTCTTTAGACGAATAGTGATACAGAATCGCCTGTTTGGTGATCCCAAGATCTGCCGCAAGGTCATCCAACGAAGTCGCGTCGTACCCGCGCATGCCAAATGCAGCTAATGCCGAGTCCAAAATACGATCGCGGGTACCAGTGGGCACTCCAACACTTTAGATCGAATTCCCACAAATACTTACCATTTGGTAAGTTTTCTGGTAGAACTAGTGCTGTGATCAGTGAGTCCCTCTCGGGCAAACGGATAGCCATCACCGGTAGCACCGGATTTTTGGGTACTGCTCTAGTTGAACGACTTCTTCGCGGAGTACCCGACTGTGAACTAGTACTTCTAGTGCGTCCGAATCGCAGAAGCAGCGCTCAACGCCGGGTTGAGCGAGAAATACTTCGCAACGATGCTTTCGACATTCTCAGATCACAATGGGGAGAGGAATTTGACACTATTTGCGAACAACGCATCTCAGTGGTCTCTGGTGACGTTACAAGCGACGGACTTGGCCTCAACGAAGACGATCGGCATCTATTCACAACCTGTGATGTAGTGATCCATTCCGCCGCAACGGTCAGCTTCGACAGCCCTCTCGACAGCTCAATAGAAATCAACTTGCTAGGTCCTAATCGGATCATTCAATTACTAAAAGACATGGAAGTGCGACCCCATGTAGTCGCAGTGTCAACCTGTTACGTAGCGGGTAACCGTCGAGGAGCAGCCAACGAAGAACTCTTAGCTGGAACTCCCTTCCAGGTCGACGTTGACTGGAGAGCAGAAGTCGATGCAGCTCGAAGAACACGCACTGACCTAGACGCGCGCAGCAGAATCCCCGAAGAACTGAGCAACTTCCACAAAGGCGCTCGAGAAGAACTGGGCGCCGCAGGCTTGCCCATGCTCGCTGCCAAAACCGAACAGCTGCGTGTGGCATGGGTAAACGATCAAATGGTGGAAGCGGGCAGAAGTCGAGCCACCTCACTCGGATGGCCCGACGTATACACCTACTCCAAAGCTCTAGGCGAAACGGCCCTGGTGGAACTACACGGTGACATACCGATCAGCATCGTTCGACCCTCAATCATTGAATCAGCCTGGTCACAACCATCACCAGGCTGGATCCGCGGATTCCGAATGGCCGAACCACTTATCGTCTCGTTCGCTAAAGGCGAACTCAACACCTTCCCGGGCTATCCGGAAGGCATTATCGACGTAATCCCCGTCGACATGGTCGCTGCCGCAATAATCGGCGTCGCCGCCAAAGGCCCCGCAGAGGAACCCGAAGTCTTTCAGATTGCCTCAGGGTCCACCAACCCTCTCCAATTCAAAAAACTACTCAACACAGCGATGGAGTGGTTCGGAGACAACCCTGTTTACGATGCAAACGGACACCCCACCGCAAGCACAGAATGGAAATACGCTGGATCAAGCGGACTCGAAGAACAACTTCATCGCGTCGTCAAAGCCTTTGACATCGCAGCCAAAGTAATCAATCGCCTACCTATTAGGGGAGAGAACAGCTTCACCAGCAAGTTCGCAGAACGTCGCCAAAATCTCGATCAAATTAAAGGATACGTAGATATCTACGGCGCATACGGCAAATGCGAAGCGCTATATGGAATCGAACGCACTCTGTCTCTATGGAACTCGCTACCACTTGAAGATCAACAACAATTCGGGTTTGACCCCAGCATCATCGACTGGCATCACTACATCACCGAAGTTCACCTTCCCACCGTCGTAATCCAAGCCCGGGTCAAAACCACTCCCGAAAAACGCAGCGGACCAAGTCGGTCAGAAAGACTTCGCACCGCAGTCTTAGACCCAGATCGTCACTTCGCGGCATTCGACTTAGAAAACACGCTGATTGCTAGCAACGTTGTTGAAAGTTACGCCTGGCTCGCTACCCGACACTTGAGCCCGAAGAAACGCTTTGAATTCACTCTTCGAACCCTCAGCGAAACCCCGGGCTTATGGAGACGAGATAAGCGAGACCGCACCGACTTCCTCCGCTACTTCTACCAACGATATAAAGGCGCCCCACTCCAGCAACTAGAGCGCGACGCAGCCGAAATGCTTAGCGATCTCATTCTCATTAAATCCTTCCCGGCGGGTTTGCGCAGGGTACGAGCACATCGTGCCGCTGGTCACCAAACGGTTCTCATCACAGGTGCACTCGATATAGCCGTCGAGCCTCTTCGTCCTCTTTTTGATCACATCATCGCCGCGAGAATTGACCGCAAAGACGGCAAGCTCACTGGCGAAATGCTCGATGTCCCCCCTACCGGCGAAGTACGGGCCCAACTCATGGTCGACTGGGCCGAACAAAATGGTCTCGACCCCCAACAGGGAGTTGCCTACGCAGACTCAGCGTCTGACCTTCCAATGCTCGAAGCCGTTGGATATCCAGTAGCGGTTAACCCTGAGACACGGCTAGTCACCATTGCCGAGCGGCGAGGATGGCTAACCGAGAATTGGCCAAAAACAGCCGGTGCGCCTAAACCGTTACTCCCAATGGGACAAAGACCTAAATCACAAGCAACCCCAGAAGGAGTTCACTGATGCCGGCTCGCCAAGGCCTTGTGCTCGAAGTCGATCGGACCACTCCCCCAATCGTGTTCCACCACGGGGAGGGCTTTCGCTTCGAAAAACTGCCTTCAGGAAGCCGCGTAATTTATCCCAACGAACCAATCGAACCAATCGAGGATGTTGACGGAGCTATTCGAACCGCTCTGGCCAACCCCCTCGGCGATTCCCCTCCCCTCGAGGCACTCCTCTCTCCGGGAATGAAACTGACTATCGCTTTCGACGACATTTCCCTGCCTCTACCTCAGATGCAAGCACCTGACATTCGGGGAAGAATCATCGAGCATGTACTAGACATAGCAGCCAGCGCTGGAGTCGACGATGTCCACTTGATAGCGGCACTCGCCCTGCACCGACGAATGACCGAATCAGAACTTCGCCATGCTGTTGGTGACCGGGTATACGACGCGTTTGCTCCAAATGGTCAGCTATATAACTTCGATGCTGAAGACCCAGATGGCCTCACTCACCTAGGCGAAACCGATCATGGAGAAGAAGTAGTCATCTCCAAAAGGGCAGTCGAGTCCGACTTGATCATCTACGTAAATATCAACCTCGTCTCAATGGACGGAGGCCACAAGAGCGTCGCCACGGGACTATCGGGGTATACAGCTCTGCGCCACCATCACAATGTTGAAACCATGCGGCGCTCAAAGTCCTTCATGGACCAAGAAAAGAGCGAGCTACACACCAAGAACTGGCGCCAAGGTCGACTGATCCGAGACGCCGGCGTGAAAATTTTTCAGATCGAAACAACACTAAACAACGACACCTTTCCTGAACCCTGGGACTTCCTACAAAAACGCGAATGGGAGATGAACGCCAAAGAGCGCTTATTTCTATTAGGCACCAAAAAGTTCTTAGACAAAGTCCCCAGAAAATCGGCTCGAACCATTTTTCAAGGAATACGGGCTCCCTATGGACTGACTTCGATCCAGGCAGGAGAAGTAGAAGCAGTTCACGAAGTCACAACAGCGAATGTCTACCGGCAGCATCTGGTCCGCGTTGAAGGGCAGACTGACATCTTGTCGATGGGGCTGCCATATCTCGGCCCTTACAACGTGAACTCCATCATGAATCCAGTTCTTGTTGCGTGTCTTGGTCTGGGCTATTTCTTCAATCTGTATAAAGGCAAGCCGTTAGTCCGCGAGGGCGGAGTGGTGATCATGAGTCATCCAACCCCCTGGGAATTCCATCCAGTGCACCACCCCAGCTACATCGACTTTTTCGAAGAGGTATTGGCAGACAGCACGGACCCAGAAGTCATAGAACACAAGTATGAGAAACGGTACGCGGAGGATGAGTGGTACCGGCATCTTTACCGAACTTCGTACGCCTATCACGGAGTTCACCCCTTCTACATGTGGTACTGGTGCTCCCACGCCCTTGAACACGTCGCGCAAGTGATAGTGGTCGGCGGAGAACAACGCGCTGTGAAGAGAATGGGCTTTCGTTCTGCTACTACTATGCGCGACGCTTTAGAAATGGCGACTGATGTCGTAGGACGCGACCCAACGCTCACTCACATTCACAATCCGCCGGTCCTGATGGCGGACGTTGTTTAGGATTAGGACCGACAGATGACGGATCCAAATCGTAGAAACCCCATCAGCCACTTAACTGATCGGCGCGCCAAGGCATCAATTTCGCGCGTGGTTAGAAAAGTCGAGTTTCCCCTTAAAGCAGCTGAAACACCCGAAGGGGAAACTCCTCTACCTTCAAACGTCGGAAGCAACTACCAAACAGACTGGGCACGCAGATACGCGTCTCGAGTTACAAGACGTCTCGCTCTAGCCACTCTCGGTAAAGGTGTCATCACTTATTACGCCAACCCAACTATCCGAGGTCTCGACAGACTGCATGACCTCGAAGGTCCAGCAATATTCGCCGCCAACCACCAAAGCCACGCCGACACGCTCCTGATGTTGACGTCGATGCCGGCACCCTGGAAGCACAAAGCTTTCGTGGGAGCAGCAGCTGACTACTTCTTCGGTAATCGAGTGACCGGTGCTATCTCAGCGTTGTTCATCGGCGCAATCCCTATAGAACGCACTGCAATCAACCGCAACACGATTGAAAAAGCCGTCGATTTACTTCGGAATGGTTGGAGCATGGTGATCTATCCAGAAGGCGGACGATCTCCTGACGGTTGGGGTCAAGAGTTCCGACCAGGGGCTGCTTTCCTGGCCAAACAAGCTGGAGTACCTGTAGTACCAGTGCATATCCGAGGCACCTTCGACATCTTGCGCAAGGGGCGCAACTGGCCCAAGAAATCAAAGGCAACGGTTAATTTCGGCCGCCCACTCGAATTTGCCGAAGAAGACAACAATCGGCGGTTCACCCGAAAACTTCAGTTAGCTGTGGAGTCACTGGCGGATGAAACCGCTACTGGAAACTGGTTCGCGTCGAGACAACGAGCTCACTCCGATGAAAGTCCGGGGCTCGGAGGTCCAGACGCTGCCGCTTGGCGTCGCCGCTGGACGTTAACTCACCATGAAGACAATCGCTCCCAAGGTCAACGTCGTTGGCCTTACGTTTAGATTGCCAGTGGCGAAATAACCTAAAGGGCGTATCGTCGGGGATACCCCCACAGCACGAAGAGGACGAGAAAGAGGACATATAAATGGCAGTGGCCGCAAGCACTCCAATAGAACTCATCGAAAACGTTTACGCAAACCTTGACGACAACATTGCCTTGGGGCGAGAGAAGCTAGGTCGAGGCTTGACCTTGGCCGAAAAAGTACTGATTAATCACCTGGCCTCAACTGATCAAGAACTAGATCGCGGCATCAGTTACGTCGATCTGCGCCCGGATCGAGTAGCGATGCAAGATGCCACAGCTCAGATGGCTTGGTTGCAGTTCATGACAGCTGGCTTGGATGAAGTGGCGGTGCCCACAACAACTCACTGCGACCATCTCATTCAAGCTCGCGACGACGGCAAAACAGATCTGCTGGCAGCAAGTGAAAGCAACGAAGAGGTCTACGACTTTTTGGAAAGTGTTTGCGCTAAGTACGGGGCAGGGTTCTGGAAGCCAGGAAGCGGAATTATCCACCAAGTCGTGCTCGAACAGTACGCATTTCCAGGCGGAATGATGATCGGAACCGACAGTCACACCCCGAACGCTGGTGGTCTTGGGATGATCGCAGTCGGGGTCGGCGGCGCAGACGCTGTCGATGTGATGACAGGTTTTGCTTGGAACGTTCGTTGGCCCAAAGCAATCGGGGTACACCTAACAGGCGAACTCTCAGGTTGGAGCGCTCCCAAAGACATCATCTTGAAGGTCGCAGAAGTTCTGACCGTAAAGGGCGGAACGGGGGCAATAGTCGAATACTTCGGACCCGGCGCAGAATCGTTGAGCTGCACCGGTAAAGCAACGATATGCAACATGGGAGCGGAGATTGGGGCCACGACCTCTCTATTTGGTTATGACCAAGCCATGAGTCGCTATCTAAAATCAACTGGCCGAGAAGCTGTAGCTGACGCGGCAGACAAGGTCGCTATCCATCTTCGAGCAGACGACGAAGTGATGGCAAACCCCAGCGCTTTTTACGACGAAGTCATAGAAATCGACCTCTCGTCGCTCGCACCTCACATCAATGGCCCTCATACACCCGACTTAGCGAGAGAAGTTGGTGATCTAGGCGCAGAGGCGAAAGCGAACGGATGGCCATCAAGTATCAGCGCCGCACTGATTGGGTCTTGCACTAACTCCAGTTACGAAGACATCACTCGAGCAGCAAGCATCGCTAGAGAAGCGGCCTCGAAAGGCCTCACCGTGAAGTCCAAGCTCTTGATTACTCCCGGCTCAGAGCAGGTCAGAGCAACAATCGAGCGCGACGGACTGTTAGCAGACTTCGAAGCCCTGGGCGCGACGGTTCTAGCAAACGCGTGTGGCCCATGTATTGGTCAATGGGACCGCAGCGCCGAGGAAGGCCACATTGCCGGGCAACCGAACGTCATCGTTACTTCCTATAACAGGAACTTTCCTAAGAGAAATGATGGTGACGCGGCAACACTGGCCTTTGTTACATCCCCTGAAACCGTGATGGCTCTAGCCCTAGCTGGGACCGTTGACTTTGACCCGTTGAGCGACACATTAACCAACGATCAAGGCGACGAAGTATCCCTATCAGTCCCTGTCGGCATTGAGCTGCCGCCCGAAGGGTTTGATCCCGGGCAAGACACCTTCGTCGCTCCCCCACCCGACGGATCAGCCGTTCAAGTAAAGGTCGACGTGTCCTCCGAGCGACTTCAACTCCTTGAACCGTTTGCTGCGTGGGACGGATCGGACTACGAAGATCTTCCGGTTCTAGTCAAAGCTCGAGGAAAATTCACCACTGACCACATCTCAATGGCAGGACCGTGGCTCAAGTATCGCGGTCACCTAGAAAATATTTCAGGCAACTTGTATTTGGGTGCAGTCAACGCGTATGAGGGATACGACGTCGGCCATGGGAAAAACCAACTCAACAATGAAACCCAAACTTTCCCTGACATTGCACGGTCCTACCATGAAGCTGGGCAAGGTTGGGTCGTGATCGGTGACGAAAATATGGGCGAAGGCTCAAGTCGAGAGCACGCCGCGATGGAACCCCGCTTTCGCGGTGGCCTGGTTGCTATTGCTCGTTCTTTTGCACGGATCCACGAAACGAACCTAAAGAAACAGGGCATGCTCCCTCTTACCTTCGTTGACCCGGAAGATTACGAACGTATAGGGGAAGATGACCGTATCGCAGTGCGCTCGCTTGCTCAGCTTGCTCCAGGGCATTCTCTGGAGGTCGAGGTCACTTCACCTGAAGGCACAACATGGTCGTTTTCGGCTAACCATTCCTTTAGCTCTGAGCAAATTGAGTGGTTCAAAGCTGGTTCAGCTCTGAACATCATCAAGGCGTCACTTTAAACGCGAACCTCTTATCACCACATCAACTGCTTAAGCACATTCGGAACTCGTAGCAAGGCAGCTCCCAAAAATGGGAAACCGGCCCGGGGGGCGGGCCGGTTTCAAGAGCCGTAAGGAGGAAGGGGTGCTCCGCCTCGGCTGACCGCTCAGGTGGGGGGCACCTTATAGCGATCTAATTGTTGAGCGACTCGGGGGAAGTCGTTTGTTCCCAACGGAAAACAACTTAGTTACCGATGGGTCATTCATCAAGTCGAAGTAGTAGATACTTTTGATCTATTTAATAGATCACTCGTGGGCTTCGGATACGCTCGTTGAATGGAACTTAAACAACTTGAGGCACTCGCCGCGGTAGCAGAGCACGGTCGCTTTTCAGCTGCAGCACGAGCTCTAGACACCGTTCAATCAAACATCTCCACCCACATTGCACGACTCGAAGACGACTTAGGGGCGATCCTTATTGACCGAAGCGCCGGCCAGCTAACACCCGAAGGTCAGGTCGTACTAACACGAGCACGTCGCATCAACACAGAACTGGCTGCTCTACGAGATGACGTTAACTCCATGACCTCACGGGTCACGGGCCAAGTGCGCCTCGGCATCATCGGTACAACAGGTCGCTGGTTGTTACCACCATTGCTCGACGAACTCAGTCGGGCCTTTCCCGACGTCATGACAACGGTTATTGATTCCACCACCACAGCACTTGTGCCGTTACTCGAGCACGGTGACCTGGACCTAACGGTGATCAACACGCCACTGCAACACGACGAGATATTCACCAGCCCACTCTTTGACGAACAGCTAGTCGTAATAGCTCCCGAAGGACACCCCCTCGGTGCCAACGGCGATCGCCCCATCCACATCAGGGAACTTGAAGAGCACGAACTTCTACTCAGCCCACCCGGCTCCAATTTACGGGTACTCATCGACGACAAAGCCCGTCAAGAAGAAGTCCAACTTCGAACCGTGGCCGAGCTAGACGGTATTCGACTAGCCGCAACCCTCGCTTTCCAAGGTTACGCGCCAGCAATCGTGCCAGTCACAGCGATCCCTGCGTGGATTGGACGAGGAAATTGGTCCGTGTTGTCATTACAGGAAATGCCGCCCCGCCACGTGGGCCTGGCCGTCCGACGTCGCGGAATGCTTTCCGCTCCAGCCTCAGCTACCCGAGATGTACTTCGACGCGTGGTACGAGACTTTGCACCGACTATTGACGGTCTTACCGCTCTCTAGCCAGGTTTACATGTAACAGCACTAATAGGTCACCGAACGCGCCTACGCTCATCATTGTGACAAACCCGATCGCCCTTCAACTGCGCCAAGGAACACCTGCTCATGCAGTAGCGGGCATGCACGACCTCGATGGTCGACCAGTAATGCTTATCCGAGCCGACGACCCCGAACATCGCGGTGCTCTCACGCCAGACGACGGCGATACCCTCACCACGGCAGCCACGATGGCCTTAGAAAAGCACCTTCCCATCGTTCTGCTCCTCGCATCGTCAGGCGCTGACGCCAACCATGGGGTCGCAGCCCTGGACGGTTGGGGTCGAGCAGCTCGCGTGCTAGCTAAGGCGTCGGGAGTTGTGCCAATTCTCGCAGGTGTAACCGGTCCCGCCGTCTCCGGAACAGCTTTACTGATCGGGCTTGCTGACGTAGTAGTGATGGCCGAAGACGCCTACGCATTCGTAAGCGGACCTGTACCAGTGCGTCAAATGACAGGGGTCCATGTAGACGTTGAAGAGCTAGGCGGTGCGTCAGTCCACTACCGGGACACGGGTGCCGCCAGCATCGTTGTTCCCCACGACGACGTACTACCCACCATTAGCGACATTCTACGATTCTTGCCCAATCACAATGACGAGGAAGCGCCGTTTCAAGCTACGGCAGACCCAGTCGACCGAGCAGTCCCCGAAGCCTTAGACCTTCTCCCCGACACGCCTACGGGCTCCTATGACGTTCGAGACGTCATCCGACTAGTCGCAGATGACGAAGAGTTCCTAGAGCTAAGAGCAGGTTGGGCAGCAAATTTGGTGACCGGACTGGCGAGCATTGGAGGCAAACCTGTCGGTGTCGTCGCGAATCAACCGATGACAATCGCCGGAACCCTTGATATACCAGCATCTCAAAAGGGTGCTCGTTTTGTGACCATGTGCGACGCTTTCAACTTGCCGATTATCACCTTTGTCGATACACCCGGCTTTTACCCTGGCAAAGACCTGGAGTGGCGGGGCATGATCCGTCACGGAGCCCAAATGGCATTTGCATACGCCCGAGCTACTGTCCCACGAATATCAGTCGTATTACGCAAGTCATACGGGGGAGCATTCATCGTTATGGACTCCAAAACCATGGGAAACGATGCCTACCTCGCATGGCCCACCGCCGAGATAGCCGTGATGGGAGCGACCCAAGCAGCACAAATCCTCCAACGCGGAGAGTCCGACGAAGCGATTGCCAGTTGGGTCGAAGATTACGAACAGACCTATCTCAATCCTTACGTCGGAGCAGAACGTGGCTTCGTTGACGCCGTCATCGACCCCTCTCAGACACGCAAGGAACTAGCCGATCTGGTCAACCTGTTCGGTTCGAAGCGTGAACGCCTCCCCCGCCGAAGGCACGACAACTCGCCACTCTAAAGACTTCAGCCCCGTCAGGCCCTATCTCTAGGGGCAATCGTTCCACTAGTTAGACAATTCTGTGCCTCTGAGGAGGCGAAACTCTCCAAGTTGAGGTACGGTCCAACCGGGGATTATCGAGCTGTGCAACGGCGCACCTCAGGGCTTGACCCCATGGTCGACATACAAGACGTACAGAATGCAAAGGAATAATCGTGTCAGAAGAGTCCTTCACGATCACAGATAACCGAAGTGGAGAAACCGTCACCGTTCCAATCGTGGACGGCACCATCTCATCAGCGGCGCTTCGAGAGTTAGACAAAGGCATGTGGTTCTACGACCCGGCCTACATGTCCACTGCCAATTGCAACAGCAAGATCACCTACATCGATGGGGCAAACGGAATTCTCCGATACCGGGGTTACCCAATTGAACAACTCGCCGAGCACTCAAGTTTTCTTGAAGTTTGCTACCTGCTGCTCAACGGCGAACTCCCCACCGAAGCCGAAGCAGAAGAATGGGTGCACCACATCACAATGCACACATACGTTCACGAAGATATCGCTCAATTTATGAAGGGCTTGCGTTATGACGCTCACCCAATGGGAACTCTCGTTTCTACCGTTGCAGCGCTGTCAACCTTCTACCCCGAAGCTAAAAACATAAGTGACCCTCATAACCGGCTGATCCAAACTCACCGACTGATAGCGAAGATGCCAACCATGGCAGCTTTCGCTTACAAGAACCGGCTGGGGCTGCCATATGAGTACCCAGTCAATCACCTCGGCTACACCGGCAACTTTCTTCGAATGATGTGGAATGTCGCCGACCCGGCTTATGAACCAGACCCCACTCTCACTCGGGCTTTGGACATTCTTTTAATCCTTCATGCAGACCACGAACAGAACTGTTCCACAACAACTATGCGAACAGTCGGTTCTAGCAACGCAGACCCATACTCCGCCGTCGCCGCTGCGACCTGCGGCCTATATGGCCCACTGCACGGTGGCGCCAACGAAGCCGTTATTCACATGCTTCATGACATCGGCAGTTTCGACAACGTCGCGGCCTACGTAGAAAAAGTTAAGGCGGGTGAAACTCTCCTTCAGGGATTCGGCCACCGTGTTTACAAGAGCTACGACCCACGGGCAACGATCATAAAAAAGACGGCCGATCAGGTGTTCGAAGTAACCGGCATGAACCCTCTTTTAGATATTGCAATGAAGCTAGAAGAAGTTGCGCTAAGTGACCCGTACTTCATTGACAGGAACCTCTATCCCAACGTCGACTTTTACTCCGGTTTGATTTACGAGGCCATGGGCTTTCCTATGGACATGTTCACTGTCCTGTTCGCTATCGGACGCACGCCAGGATGGCTGGCCCATTGGCAAGAAATGCTCGACGATCCTGAACAGAAAATTTATCGTCCGCGTCAGATGTATACAGGTCCTGATGAGCGGGACTATGTGCCAATGGCGAATCGATAACTCTTGGGAGTTTCACTCAGAGGTCAATAAGAATTTTGCCGACGTTTGCATTCGTTGCCATGTAGGTATGAGCGTCGGAGATTTTTTCCAGCGGATACCTCGAATCAATTACGGGCTTTAAGGTGCCGTCGGCAAATCTCGGAAATAGCTCCTTCAAGAAACGTTGATTCGCATCGATCTTCTGTTCGATGGGCCTTGAACGCAACACGGTTCCGATCAGAGATGCGCGTTTAGGCAGCAAAGCACCCAATGGCAACGAGGCGACAGGGCCGCCCATGGCCCCCACCTGGATAATGCGTCCTTGGACCTTCAGGCATTGAAGGTTCTTAGCGAGGTACTCACCACCTATAACGTCCAAGACGACATCAACGCCGCCTCCCTCGGTCCATTCAGCAATGGCATCCACAAAGTCATGCTCGGCGTAGTCAATGACTACGTCTGCACCGAGGTCTTCACACGCAGATGCTTTACCGGCAGAGCAGGTAACAGCAATTTCTCCGCCAAGGGCCTTAACAATTTGGATTGAAGCCGTACCAACCCCAGACGCGCCCGCGTGGACCAACGCTCGACTTCCAGAGGTCAACATCCCTTGGGTGACAAGCGCATCGTGAGCAGTCATAAAGACCTCCGGAATGGCCGCCGCGTCACCAACGTCAAGATTCGAAGGAACAGGTTGAAGCATTCGTTCGTGGGCGACTACTAACTCGGCCATCGCTCCACCAGCAACGATGCCCATTACTGCGTCACCAACTGACCAATCCACAACCTGCGACCCAACAGCAGCAATTCGGCCGGAATATTCCAAACCAGGCACCTCATACGCAGGCTTGGGACCTGGAGCTGGATACTGACCGAGTCGTTGCATCAGATCAGCTCGATTCATCGCAGAGGCAGTTACCTGCACCAGCACCTGATCTGGCCCAGGGTCAGGATCAGGCACCTCCTGGATCTTCAAAACATCAACATCGCCGTATTCTGTAATTACCACTGCTCGCATTCGGGCGAGGTTAGCCGCATTAGGTGCAGCAAAATCGTAGAAGTCCCGCCTGTTGACTACGCTCGTGCCCCTATGGACTACACCTGGCCAGAAGAATTCGATGAGTTGGCTGAAGAGGCCGCACAGTGGGTGAGCGAAGCTACCTCCGACTTATCCAAGACCGACGATGGTTGGTTAGTCGGCTACAGCGATGAGTTCACTTTCAGGCTCGCCCAAAAGGGTTGGATCGGCATGACATGGCCCGTTGATAAAGGTGGAGACGGACGACCAGAAGTTGAGCGATTCGTTGTCACCGAACAATTGCTGCTGGGCCGCGCTCCTATGGCTGGATCGTTTTTTCCTGACCGGCAGATCGGCCCAGTTCTGCTGGCATACGGGACTCCCGAACAACAAGACAGATTCCTACCTGCAATGAGACAGGGGAAGTCGAAGTGGTGTATCGGTATGTCCGAACCCGATGCTGGTTCCAATGTCGCCGGTATCACCACCAAAGCTGTCAAAGATGGTGCAAATTGGATCGTCAACGGACAAAAGATCTGGACCAGCGGAGCCCAGTCAGCTGATTGGTGTTATCTAATTTGTCGCACCGACCTGGACGCCGCCCCTCACAAAGGAATGAGTGAATTCATCGTCGACATGAAATCGCCAGGAATCGAAGTTAAACCGATTAAAGATGCTTCAGGTGACTCTCACTTCAACGAAGTCTTCTTTAATGACGTTCTCGTCCCGGGAGAAAATCTTGTTGGTGAACTGAACAACAGTTTCGGCCAAACAATGCGTCAACTAGAACACGAACGCGGTGGAATCGACCGCTTAGCTTCAAACCAACGCCTTTATTTGGATACGAAAGAACTAATCGACTCATCGAGTCCTCTAATCAGGCAGCAGATGGCCCAGATCGAAACTGGCTACCGAATTGGTCGGGATATGGTCCTAAGGAACGTTCTGCGCCAGACTCCCTTCGCTCAGTACTCGGCCATAACAAAGACGTGGTGTACCGAGTTTGAACAAAAGGTCGCTAATTTTGTGGGACTGGTAACCGGGGCTGACGCAATGCTCAGTAACCGGGTGTCTCGAAACCTTGTGTATTCTCCCGCCTACACAATTATGGGTGGAACTACTCAAATTCTGAGAAACATAATTGGGGAAAGAATCCTCGGCCTGCCGAGAGAACCGAGGCCTCAACAATGAACCGTGATTCCGCTGTCCTTCCATTGACCGGCGCAATGAACTGTCGAGACGTTGGTGGGTACGAGATCGATGGTGGTCATCACGTCAGGAGAAACGTTCTGTTCCGATCCGACCGTCTCAGCGGACTAAGCGACGATGACCGGGAAGAACTTGCAAGTTACGGCATTCGAACAGTCGTGGACTTTCGAACCTCCGCTGAGTCAAATCGGGACGTGTCTAGGCTTTGGCCGACAGTGACAACCCACGCGCCGCTACCGATCGGAGACGAGATTGCACAACAAACCGAATTCGTTGAAAGGATCAGGGCCGGAGAAATTACCTCAGTAACCGTTAACGACGTGGCCGATAGCTACATCGAGATGCTCACGGAATCAGGAATCCAGTTCGCCAGTTTTTTGGATTTAGCTGCGGACCTAGACTGTTGGCCCCTACTTTTCCACTGCACCGCTGGCAAGGACCGAACAGGTATCGCTGCTGCACTGGTTCTAGAACTTTGCGGCGTAGATCGCGAGTGTGTGCTTGATGATTACGAACTGACCAACGAGTTACGTTCGGAACGTCGCATAAATGAACTTAGGCCCAGCCTTGAAGCCGCAGGGGCTGATGTTGAAGCAATTCGGCCAGCTTTGTCAGCGCCGAGAGACGCTATGGCCCAGACATTGCGTCACTTGGACACTCACTACGGCGGTGTTGAACAATTCCTAGTCGGCCAATTGGGAATTTATCCTGAAACTATTGCAACCCTTCGGCTCAACATGTTGGTGTAACCAACAAACGCCCGTTGCATTCTCACTACCAGTTTGCGACAACCTAAAGTCTTGATGATTGAGCACACCTGCTCAGGGCGCCACCACATGGCCCATAGTCTGCAACGAAAGTCGATCAGTGAACGAAGAAGAGAACCGCTTCGAAGAAGCAGCTATAGAAGCCGAGTTCGAGACCGGCTATCGGGAAGAGACCCGAGAAGAGGCCCGCCGGGGCGTTGTAACACGGCTGCTTCGCATGACTTCGGGATCACTGGTCACCATCATCGGCGTGATAATGATGCCCTTACCCGGACCCGGTCTTTTGATCGTCGCAGTGGGCCTAGGAATACTCAGCAGAGATGTGGCCTGGGCAGACCGGTTACTCCAGATAGTACGAAAACGGCTCCCCAGCGATAGTGATGGTCGGTTACCTAGGTCAAGCATCGTCACCATGGTCGTGTTGGCCTTGGCGGGAATAGCTTTCTCTATCTGGTTGACCTTTCTTCGGTAACGCAAGGTCGCTTCCGTTACTAGTAATGACTTCGTCCTCGCTCGACAATAAAACCCCTCTCATTATTAGGTCGTTGCAGTCAGCGAAGATCTAGGATTCAGGATCGATAACGGGTGACCGTTAGACAAACTAGTGGGATCGGTGTATTTCCTTCCCCGCGAGATAGTGAGGATCAACGATCATGAGCGCGTTCCGCATAGAGAAAGACACTCTCGGCGAAATTCAAGTCCCAGACGACAAATATTGGGCCGCTCAAACGCAACGCAGTCTCGAAAACTTTGAGATCGGTGGACAGTTGATGCCCAATGAGATCGTGCGGGCGTTTGCTGTTTTAAAAAAGGCATCGGCTCTCGTCAACGCTGAGCTGACTGACTTTCCAAATGAGAAAGCTCAGGCGATTGCAACTGCATGCGACGAGATACTCTCAGGGGACCACGATGACCAATTCCCCTTAGTTGTTTGGCAGACAGGCTCCGGCACACAATCAAACATGAACGTCAACGAAGTCGTAGCAAATAGAGCCACAGAAATTCTGGGCGGCGATTTTCGTGACGAAAAACTGGTTTCAGCTAACGACGATGTGAACAAAAGTCAAAGTTCTAATGACACTTTCCCAACAGCGATGCATATGGCCACATACGAAAAAATCGTTTCTGACACATTGCCGAAAATTTCCCTCCTCCAAGACACCCTGACGGCGAAAGCGCAGCACTTTATGGAGGTAACCAAGACCGGTAGGACTCACCTCATGGACGCCACTCCGCTAACACTGGGCCAAGAGTTCAGCGGTTACGCTATGCAGCTACAACGCGGAACTGAGGCAATCTCAGACAGCTTGCACAGAGTGAGAGAGCTTGCTCTGGGTGGGACAGCCGTAGGGACCGGTCTTAATGCGCCCGAAGGTTACGACGAGGCAGTCGCCGAGAAAATAGCGCAACTAACCGGCCACCCGTTCGTAACCGCAGAGAACAAATTTGAGGCTCTTAGCGCACATGACGCAATGGTCGAAATTAGCGGCAGCCTAAAACGAGTAGCAGTAAGCCTGATGCATATTGCTAACAACATTCGATTGCTGGCAAGCGGTCCTCGCTGCGGAATTGGCGAGATAGTGCTCCCAGCAAATGAACCTGGCAGCTCAATCATGCCCGGCAAAGTCAACCCAACCCAGTGTGAAGCAATCACCATGGTTTGTGCTCAGGTGATCGGTAACGATGCTGCTGTAGCCGTCGCTGGTACCCACGGCCAATTCCAACTAAACGTTTTTAAGCCAGTTATGGCTTATAACGTGCTACTCAGTGCACAACTCATCGGCGATGCCTGTCAGAGTTTCAATGACAACTGTGCCGTGGGCATAGAACCGAACGAGGGACGAATAAACGAATTACTTTCGAAAAGTCTGATGCTGGTCACGGCGCTTAACACCAAGATCGGCTATTACAAGGCTGCTGAGATCGCCCAAGCAGCGCACGCTAACGGAACAACGCTCAGAGATGAAGCGGTGACACTGGGACATCTCACGGCTGAAGAATTCGATGAAATCGTTGTCCCCGAAGAGATGGTAGGGAAACTTTTCTAACTACCGCTCTAAGGCCGGGCCGTAGCGATTACTTTCCATTTGTCCCCTCTGGCAAACAAAAAATAGGATTATCAAAACAAGCGGGGTAGGGATTATCCCCAACGGTAGCCACCATCCGCTGCGCCCCGTGTCATGAAGACGACGCGCTGTGATCGCCACATTCGGAACGAGCACAGCTATGGCGTACAGAAGACTCAGACTTTGTAACGGGCCTCCAAGAGTCCCTATTAGCCAAAAGGAAGCCGCCACAATTAAGTTTGCGAACGCAAACCCCCAGTAATCGCGTCTGCTCGTCCGTCCACCAAAGTCGGCGTACTTGAGTATGCCTGCTATGTAGCTTTCCACGAGGAACACATGAGGAAGGTACAACAAGAGACTTCAAGCATTCCAGCAATACATAAATACATATTTGAACTCGTTGAGGATAAGCAAGAACTACCGTGGAACAGCATGACCGACATGAAGCTGCCTGTAGTTCAGGTGCCAATAGTTGACTACGGCCCAGTAGAGAATGAGATGGTTGCCTATCGTGAAGAAGGCACCGCTCGCGCTCTCCATCTCGACAACCGAGGTCCCATCCGTTTCACTTCCGATGGGTGTCTTGATCCTGAAATCATCGATGCTTACACTCGCCATGGCTTTTACGTATTCACCGATGTCATAGATGAGCAAGAGCTCCAAGAAATCGAATCTGATGTCGCGATGATGCTCGATCGGGCGCCGATCACCAAAGACGCTTTGGTAGACAAATACGGAAATCCAGCCTTGGACGCGGGTCTTGAGGGCCGGAACATCAGCTGGGTCCGTCCCCTCTCCGACCCGCTTGGCGGAACTGATGCTTCATATGGCCGACACCAAGCCAAAATGAATGAACCAACTCCACCCTCGGAAGCTCCAGATTTCATAGTGCAACTCTTTTTGGGTTCACTCCAGTTCTCGGACGCGTGTCTACGACTTTATGGACATCCAGATCTATTGAAGGTTGCGGAAGCAATCAATGGACCTGATTTCACTCCTTTCAACGAGGCGGTGTGGATAAAACAACCAGGCTTGGGAGGTTCAGTTGCTTGGCACCAGGATGGCTGGACTCACTGGGATAGTCCCGAGTTGGATGACCATACTCATGGATTCAATTTCATGGCTCAACTGTATGGTTGCGACGCAACGAATGGCTTATGGGTGATTCCCGGGTCACACCGTGTCGGCAAGATAGACATCAAAGCGATGGTTGAGGAAACCGGTTCAGATCGTCTCCCTCAGGCAGTTCCGTTGATTTGCGGTCCGGGGGATGTAGCCATCACTAGCCGTCAAGCAGTTCACGGGTCTTTCGCTAACACCAGTTCGAAGGTCCGAGTAACAATTAATTTCGGGTTTCATCGTCGGTCGTCAGTGATTGGCATACACAGCGGCGGTGTCCACAATCCGGTGTCGGAATACGACGAGGAGTACATCTTCGAACGGTCTAAGGCCATCGCCTGGGCAATCGATGCTCGTTCACAACATCGCCCGAACGAGAAACGTTACATATACGAACCTTTTAAAGGCCTTGAAGGTCAGTACATCTGGGGGGAAGAAACTAAAGCCCAGTTACGTGATTACAACCTGCGAGATATTGGAATTTGATATGAGTGTCCTTAACTACGAAGTGAACAACCATGTTGCAGTAGTCACTCTCAACCGCCCGGAAGCCCGAAATTCTCTTAACCCAGAGCTCATCGTGGCACTCGCTGAAGTTTGGGACCAGATCAAGGAAGACCAGCAAGTTCGTGTTGCGGTGATAACAGGAGCGGGCGAATCGACGTTTTGCTCCGGATTTGACCTCGGAACAACTATCCCTGTCATCACCGGCGCTCGAAACCCTCAGAATGAAGTCGAAGAGTTAATTGCATCTGACCGTGAGTTACTGCGTCGGGCGACACTTGCTGGATACGACATCGAGAAGCCTCTGATTGCAGCTGTTAATGGCCACGCTATTGCAGGCGGTATGGAACTGTTGCTTTCGTGCGATTTACGTGTGGTAGGTCAGGGAGTGAAGTTGGGTCTATCTGAGGTGGCGCTAGGACTCATCCCCGGCATGGGAGGAACCGCTCTTTTGCGAAGGCATCTACCCGGCGCGTTAGCGATGGAGATGTTGCTCCGTGCTCAGCCGATAATTAGCGATGAACTCGGGAATTCAGGCTTGTTCAATCGTTTAGTTCCGGCCGATGATGTACTCACCGAGGCTTTGGAACTGGCTAATTCCATCGCTGTTAACGCTCCTCTAGCTGTTCAAGCTGCACGGCGGGTCGTCAGACATTCCACTGATCTTGGCGAAGCTGAAGCTCTGGTTCTCGAATCTGACGTCGGGGCCGTTTTGGCTCAAAGCGAAGATGCGAAAGAAGGCCCGTTGGCATTTATGGAGAAACGAGCCCCTAGGTTTGAAGGCCGTTAGTCACAAATTCTTCTAGTTACTAAATGCGGCACGCCGACTGTACGTCCGAACGGGTCAACGAGAGACGTCACTGAAATCGGAAAGCTCAATTATGTGTGCTTCCTCGACACAGGTTCGGCGATAACGAAACATCTCTTTTGCCCCATCTGCGTTGGGTAAAGCAAGAAAGGCCTCGTAGTTGGGGTACCAGACCGCTAACACTTCATGGAAACCTTCAAGGTCGCCAACGACTGTGCCTTGAACCTCTGTCCGCCACAATACTGAGCCTCCAACTGCCTCTACAGAGTGTTGGATCGCTCCCATATACGACTTATAAGTTTCTCCCTCGGGAAACTCAACTGCGGGGTGATACCTGTTTATATTCAGCATCACCAGAGGAGACTCAGATGAAACCGTAGCCAACTCTTGAAGTCTCGCTATTTGCTCTTCGCTTGATGTGATGCCACCGGTCATGCAATAAAGCTACAGCGAACCGAACAAGACAAAGAAAAAGCGTCCTACTCTCTAAACGAAACATGCACAGAAAAGTGTGGCTTCATGACACCTTTGGAATATTTCAATGTTTCTTCGGATAGTGAGGGTTGGAATCTGCGGCTTCCCTCCCAAATCCACGGAGCTTTCGGAGGCGTCACCGGCGGTGCGTTAGCAGCAGCTTCTATCGCGCTAAGCCGTACCGCGGAGCCAACCCGGGTTGTGACCGGCATCGACATTCATTTTCTCAAAGGACTAGCCACAACTGAAGCTCGAGCAACGATTACAACACTCACCTCGGGACGCAGCCTAAGTATTCTACGGGTCGAGTTCAGCGACGAATCTGGCATTCCTACTACCGAAGCTCGCGTCGCGTTGGTAGCTCCAGAGGCTCTACGTACCGATATTGAGGCGACGGAACGCAACCAAGGGTTACTGGGGCCCCCGCCTACCGATTTATACGACCGCGCAAAACCATGGAGGAAACCGGAGGGAGTTGAAGTCCCAATAATTGACACTGCCCGCCCACAGGCTGCTCGAGTGGGCGCAGCTATCGCGACGTTAGTTTCTGTGCCTTGGGATTCGTCTGACGATGGCAGTGAAGGCGCTTGCCTGGCCGCAGACCTGTCGGTGGGGCCACCTGTGGATGCCGCCCTTCCAAAGGGCAGGTGGGTACCTCACCCAAACCCAGATCTTTCTCTCAGGTTCCTAGAGCAAGTGACCGCTAACGATCTCGTAGCCATCGGAACCTGCCGAGAAATCTCGCGCGGGTTCGCAACTGTTCAGACAGAGGTCTGGCAGGATCAGTCCCTTGTAGCAACAGGCATGTCTACGAGTCTGTTATCCACCAAATCCTGAACCGGTCCACGAACAGAACTCAAGAAAACTAAACAACCTCGCCTCACCGCTGTAGGGTCGAAGCGAACTCAAGGGGGAAACATGAAGTTCGGAATGCTCTACGAGCTACAGCTACCTAAACCGTGGGATGAACAAGCAGAGTTGCGCCTTATCGAAGAAGCAACTGAGCAAATTGTGTTGGCTGACCAAATCGGAGTTGATCACGCATGGGCGGTCGAACATCACTTTCTTGAGGAATACTCCCATTGCTCGGCCTCAGATGTTTTTCTCGCCTCGCTCGCCGCCAAGACCGAACGCATCAGAATTGGACTTGGCATCCGACAAGTGATTCCTAACTACAACCATCCCTCTCGTAGCGCAGAGACAGTGGCCATGTTGGATCTGATTTCTCGAGGGAGAGCTGAATTTGGCATCGGGGAAGGAGCAACACGCCTGGAACTGCGCGGATACGACATAAATGCGAAAAGGAAACGGGAGCTCTCGCTAGAAGCAGCGGAGCAAATCGCCAACATGATGGTGATGGAGCCATACCCTGGCTTCGAAGGTGAAGGTTTCTCAATGCCCTGCAGAAACGTGGTGCCCAAACCCCTACAAAAGCCTCACCCGCCGATGTGGATAGCTTGCACCAACCGCTCCACAATTGAGGTAGCCGCGCGAAATGGATTAGGCGCTCTGGCCTTTAGCTTCGTAGACCCAGACGAAGCGAAAACATGGGCCGACACGTATTACGACATCATCCGAAGCGATGAATGCGTCCCGATTGGTCACAGCGTCAATGCGAATCTGGCTATGGTGGCCGGCTTTAGTCTTCACCGGGACGCCGATGAGGCCATGCGCCGTGGTATTGACGGGTTCCAGTTCTTTCGCTACGCAGTCAATGCATTGGTAGCCAATGAAACACGGCCCGGTCGTAGCAACTTGTGGGGAGAGTACGAAGAACTTCGCGGACCGGAGCTGCCCACCATCGGAGCTCCAGGCATTGGCACTCCTGACGATTACACCGCCTTGGTCAAAGAATTTGAATCCGCTGGTGTCGATCAAGTCATCTTTTTGCAGCAGGGTGGCAAAAATGAGCACAAGCACATTTGTGAAAGCCTGGAAATTTTTGGGGAAGAGGTACTCCCACATTTCGCGCCCTATCGAGACGAGCGAGTAGCCCAAAAAGAACGGGAATTAGCGCCGTATATCGAAGCCGCTTTAGAACGTAAGCAATGGATGACTCCGCTAACCGACGACGAGATTCCTATAGTTCCTCCCTCACAGGCACGGGAGTCGTTCTACGTAAAGTCGTAGCTCTACTCAGAACCCAACATTCTGGTAAGAAAACCGTTGATGTCAGACCGAGCTTGCCTAGCCACGGCTGTGCCAGCAGCAAATCCGTCAAATCCGTGAGGCGCCCCCGGATAAACATGCAGTTCAACGGCCACCCCAGCGTGGTTTAGACGCTTCGCATATTCAATGTCTTCGTCAGCAAAGCCATCCAAACTGCCAGTCATAATAAACGCGGGTGGTAAGCCACTTAAGTCAACTTCTCTAGTTGGCGCTGCGTGACTTGGAACCGCGTCGGTCTCAAACAAATCACCCAGGTAAGAGTTCCAACCAAAGTGGTTCGATTCCGGGTCCCACACAGGAACATCCCAACCAGCTGTAGTCGACGTGCGCGTGTCGTCGATCATTGGGTAGATCAGGAGCTGATAGTCAATTTCAAATTCGCCTCGATCTCTTACAAGTAGGGCCAAAGCTGCCGCCATGCCACCCCCTGCACTTGGGCCACCTATACCTATTCTTTCGACATCAACGCCAATTGATTCACCGTTTTCCTTTAACCATTTGAGACCGGCGTAGGAGTCCTCAATACCCGCTGGATAGGGGTGCTCCGGCGCTAAGCGATATTGAACGGCCGCTCCAACCAGCCCAAACCTTTGACACCAACGATCAAATCTCTCATCGTCTTGCTCAGGACTCCCCAGCACATATCCCCCACCATGAGTCCAGTAAAGGGCAGGAGACAGCTCCGTCGAGCTTTTTGAACGGTGAACTCGAACCCGCACATCATTTCCATCGACCCCGGGAACAAAGTGGTCCACTCTTTCAACCTCATCAGAGAGTTCTACTTCCTCGTTACGCATTAAACGCGAGGTCCGAGCAGCTTCAAGGGTCTCGCCGTTGACTGTTCCTAAGGCCGGCTGTGATTCCAAAAAGGCACTCACTTCTGGGTCGTAATAGGGCTGTGAAGTCATGCCCTGCACCGTAGGGCAAGAGTTAGGTACTGCGCTTGACAACAACACCTCATTTCGCGCTGTAAACAAGGGCACCCATCTAAACATGACCGCGGTCAACGATCGCACGTCAGCCAAACAAAGGACATATCAATGCTGGACGATCTGGGCACAATCGCCCAAATCATTGAAGGCGCTCTTCTGCCGCTTTCGTTAATTTATTTGGCACGAGAGGCGCAGCTAAACGTGAAACTCACGAGGGCGCAATTCAGTCATACCCTCACTGATCGACTCTACGAACGGTACTTATCCTCAACCCAGAACGAGGAATTCGTTGCTTTTCTTGCCAAGGATTTTTCATCCGAGGAACTAACTGCTGAGGATCAATGGCGGGTAACACTTTGGACAAACACCATGTTGGTTGACCTTTTCGATACTTACGAACAGCGGCAGAACGGCTTGGCAACTCCTGAGCAACTCGACATGCGAGTGAACTTACTTAAGTTGGGACTGATGCAAAGTCCGGGTGCTAAGGCAGCTTGGTCGTTGTGGAAGCCATCCAAAGACGCTGCCTTCGTTCACTGGTTTGAAACCGAAATTTACGGAGGCCCTATGGCAGACGACTCTCTTGATAGGGCTGCATCGTTGAATATGCGAAGGAACTAGTCGACTCTTCTCCAAACGCGAACAAAGGATAGATTGACATCATGGAGGGAAGTAGGGGCGACCGTTCACCGGGCCCAACTGTTCAAGACGTTCTGGGTGAGGACGCAATTGCTCCTCCCGAAGTCCTTCTTCGCGAATACCCGCCGACTTACTCAAATAACCAAGAAATCTCTGTGGACCGTTATCTGAGCCAAGAATGGCACGACCGAGAAGTTGAGCATGTCTGGCGGAAGGTATGGCAAATGGCCTGCCGCTTAGAAGAGATCCCAGCAGTAGGCGATCACATCGTTTACGAGGTAGCTAACGAATCAGTAATAGTCGTCCGAACTGGTTTAGCAACCCACGACATAACTGCCTACATAAATTCATGCCTTCATCGAGGAACCCAGCTTCGTACTGAGGGAGGAAACATTCACCGGTTTAGGTGCCCTTTCCACGGTTTTACCTGGGATCTCAACGGCGACCTCGTTCATATACCGAACAGCTGGGACTTCCCAGACATTGTGCCTCAAGACTTTTGTCTACCTACAGCAAAAACTGCATTCTGGGGAGGTTTCGTTTTCGTCAATTTTGACGACGACTGCGAGCCCTTCGACAGCTATATCGAAGTCCTCGATAGAGAGTTCCAGGACTTTCCGTTAGACCAACGTTGGAAGGCCGCTCACGTAGAGAAGGTCATGCCGTGCAACTGGAAGCTCGCGTTAGAGGCTTTTATCGAGAGCTACCACATCGGCGTTACGCATCCACAAACTGCCGCTTACGTAGCTGATGCAAACACGCAATACGACATCTTTCCTGACTCGCGTCACGTAAACAGAATGATCACATTGGAGGGAATGCCCAGCCCTAACTTAAGAGACGTTCCCGCAGAAGAAACAATTAGGAAAATGCAACGCGATGTTCCTTTCCATGGAGGAGCACCGATAGTCCCTCAGGAAGGCGATCGAGTACGCGAACTTCTCGCAGAGCGGGCCCGAGAGAAGTTAGGAGCATCAGCTCGAGCTGACATGTCCAATCTTTCGACCTCCGAAACGTTGGACGCCATTGAATACTTCTTGTTCCCTAACTTGGTTCCTTGGGGAGGCCAGGGCGTACCTATCTGCTATCGCTTCCGACCCAATGGGAATGACCCTCATACTTCCATAATGGAAATAATGCTTCTCTTCGCTCATCCGGACGAGGGATCTCCCCCAGCCCCGGCACCAACCGTAAAACTGGGCCTAGGCGACAGTTGGAGCGACACGGACGCGCTAGGCGGGGCAGGAATGGTCGTTGATCAAGACACCGAAAACTTGATTCGAATCCAAAGGGGCCTCCGAGCTAACAAGCGCCGCACAGTAACATTGGCGGCGTATCAAGAAAGCCGAATTCGTCACTTTCACGAAACCCTTGACCACTACCTCGACTCCCCTCGGTAACTTCACAACTATGAACGATCACCAAGAAATCAAGAACCTCGTTCATAACTACTGCGATCGGGTTTGTCACAACGATCAAGAATCCTGGCTTGACTTATGGGCAGAAGATGGCATCTGGAATATTGGTCGAGGCCCAGTCCGCGGCCGAAACGAAATTCGCTCAGCAATGGCAAGTTCCATGAACCTGTTTGAATCAGTAATTCAACTCGCGCTAAATGGCACCGCTACAACAAACGAAGTTGAGGGTGAGGGTCGTTGGTATTTCAGTGAGTTTGCTAGGACCAAATCAGGAAAGAACCTCCACTACATTGCCTATTACGACGACACCTACAGCCGCGTTGACGGCAACTGGAAATTCGCAAGTCGTTCAATGACCTGGCTCTATCAGGGACCTCCTGATCTCAGCGGGGTCTTCGGACCACCAGCCGGATACCACACCTAAACAAGAACGATGCGCAGCCTGTACCTCGTCGCTGGAACCACTATGGCTGGAGTGTCTTCAGTATTCGCGCTCCTTGCGGAAATCCACAACGAGTACGGCATCGCTGAGCGAGATCTCGGTTGGATTGCCGGATCAGCGTTCATCGGCGCACTCGTTACCCAGTTATGGCTGTCCAGATATGCAGACAGAGGATATGGCGGGTTGCTAATGCGCGCCGGCGTGGCCGCATCCGCAATAGGACTTCTCTGGTTCGGGCTAGCTGATCAACTCTGGCAATTTGTCATTGCGCGCTTAATCCTTGGAGCGGGAATTGGGGTTATCGTGCCTGCTAGCCGCCGATACATAATCGTGAACGCAGGCGATGACCAAGGTCGACAACTCGGTGCTTTTTACGGCGCGTACCTGGCAGGATTTGTCTTCGGGCCACCATTAGCAGGCGCCCTGACAGTGGCTTTCAACGTCAAAACGCCATTCATCATTTTCGGAGTCCTGACAGCAGCAACATACGCCTCGGTTCACAGGCTCGTAATACCAGCGGCCGAAAATAATCTTCGCGACGACAAGCGAGTCCTGCGACGTCTGATTCGCGTCCGTGAAATGGTCGCCGCGCTCTTAGTGGTCGTTTCGTTTAGGTACTCGATCGGCGTGTTCGAACCGCTGTGGGCACCGCACATGGATAATTTGGGAGCGTCGACGATGGTGATCTCGCTCTCGTTAACCGGTTTCGCATTACCCATGTTGATAATTGCCCGCTGGGCGGGTTCACTTTCGGACCGTTACAACCCTCGAATAACTTCATTGCTGTCAGCATTCGCTACCGTCCCTTTGATGGCCTCCTACGGGTGGATCACGTCAGTGCCAGTTCTATTCATCGCCGCGATGCCACACGGAATCATGGAGGCAATTCAGTCACCAGGATCCCAAGCTGCGGTCTCTGACGCCGCTCCTAAAGACGATGCGGCGGCGGCACAAGGGTTAGGCGAAGCAATGGGTTCCGCTGCATCAATGATTGGCGCTCTATCTGCTGCTCCCCTCTATTCCTGGCTCGGGGCCGGTCCAGCATTTCTTATAGGCGCTGTGACAATGGCCGTGTTACTCACTCTCAGTTGGCTACTTGATCCCCCATCCACATCAAGACAACAAATCACCAAGACGCGTCACACATCCGAATGATTAACTCCACATAGGTGAGGACGTCAGTCCGTAATTAGAGTTGCGCTACTGGCTTTTTCGCGAGGTGGACGACCAAGGATGAACTCAGGGGGACGCAAATCGTTAATTTCACTTACCACGGTCGGATCACTGTAATAACCCAATGCGTAGCTCCCCATGGTGTAACCCAGCATCTCCTGCAAATCAGGGTCAAGGCCCTCAGCGATCTCTGGTGGACATGAAAGGTACTGATTTTCTTCAGTTCGTAACCAACCTAGGCAGTACGTGATGTTGAGCCCTGTTCTATTCGACTCACTAAGGTTCTGGCCGCCCCCATGGATGACCGACCCTGAATAAAGCAGGACGGAACCCGCGGGCATGACCGCTTGGATGGTTTCTTCGTCAGTCGGCCTGCGATCTTCGGGCCAGTTAACTGATCCAGGAACAACTCGGGTTGCACCGTTTTCTTCAGTGAAATCTGTAAGCGCCCAAATAGTGTTGAACTGTGGCTCAATTTCTGCGGGAAGATACCCACCCCACGCGAGGCGGTCTCGGTGTCG
>Ga0208261_1000077_pt1 | contig 39571 bp, 51 predicted proteins | sample Knorr_S7_td_DCM__FD_185595 | JGI IMG/M metagenome (GOLD analysis project Ga0208261, IMG submission 185595) | Marine microbial communities from Southern Atlantic Ocean transect - Knorr_S7_td_DCM_ad_131m_LV_B (SPAdes) (version 3) | ecosystem: Environmental > Aquatic > Marine > Oceanic | place...
ATGACAGCATGTTCATTAGCAATGCCTTCGTAGTGGGTTGATCCGTTGGTTTTGTACATAGTGATTGCGTGATCGACACGCTATAAAGTGAATGGAATGGGACTTACAAGAATTGGCACGAAGCGAGATCTACGCCCTGTCAAGAAAAAAGTGACCTAGTGGCGGTCACTAATATTCCAACTGCCTGTTGGATGAGATTTGAATTGAAACCCGTCACGGTGCATTGCTGTTAATGCTGCCATGACTGCTTTGTCTTTAAGACATGATTCTGACATCAGTACTTGATTGTCGAATGCTTTAATGAGTTTGTTGTTCATGTCTTAATTATAAGAGGTGAGGTGTGCTAATGGTCAAAGCTTGTGCCACTAGTCCAACTGTATCTTGATGATCGGTTCCCACACATCAAGTGTGATATCATGTCTGGCAGCGACTTCACTTAATAGGTCGGTGAGTTGTTCACGCTCCCTATGGGTGAATAAGTCGAACATGTCAATCACCACAATTGCACCTCTGCCCTCATTCCAAATAATTTAGATGAATCAACAAAGTCAAGTGCATGTTGATATGATTTGAAAGAAACTAGGCGTGGGTGGCGTTGATCGCCGACCCAATACCTGACTTTAGTTGAAGGTGTTGCCATTTAGATGAAAACTGAATTGGTTTGCACTTGTGAGACTAGGACTGAATCCTGTCTGAATTGCTTTCTATAAGCGGCGGCGATACAGTTGAAAGTCAAGAGATTGTCTTCAACTTCGCTCTCTGGCATTTCAAGATAGAAGATCTTTGTCTTTTCAAAGTTCCCTTTCCAGATGCCCTCGCCGTCTATGAATGTGCCATAATCGAAGTGTGGCATGATTTCACGTCTTATGAAATCGTTCATCATATGGTCAGTTACTGTTCCCTCGTTAGGAATGTCTCTGCCCATTGTGAGTTCAAGTCTAATCATGGAATGATTTAAAGAATGAGTGTGGAGTCTTCAAAACTCTTATTTTTATAACGGATGAGTTACCGTGAGTACAAGAGGTCTCCAAACATAAAGAGCAGTTTTCCACAGCGTGTACCAAAGGACATCTGATTGTTGCTCACCCCTGCCTTGCGTCTCCACATTTATATAATAACAAAAAAAGACCCCGTGTGGGGTCTTAGTGGTCACTTTGCAAACTGTCTCACATATGTGTTGAGTTTAGTGAGATCTTGTAATAGCATTGTAATCTCATAGTTGTGAATTGCCCAACGTGCTTTGATGTCCTGGACATAGCGTGATGGGGTGATGAGTTTAGCAGATGAGGGACGGCGTGGTGCTGATACCTTGACTGCCTTCACTTTTCTCACTGTTGCAGTGACCTTCTTAGGGGTCTTGACTGGTGTTACCTTACGTGCTGCAACCTTACGGGTGCGAGTCTTGCGAGGTGTTGCAACGGTCATGCGTGTTATTCATTTGAACTCCCTTATTGTACATGATCTCACTCCCATATTACGAGAATCGTTACACATTGAAACAATATAAAAAATTCAGGCCGCCCGTGGACAGTTGGATGACTGTCCCGATGTCTGTTGTAATCCGTTACATTTGGATGATTTGGGGTGATTTTCGTGTATTATAAGGATATGAAATTCACCGATCAGTTTTCAATCAGACTCGACTCGCAAGAGTACGCTCTGATTCAAGAGGTTTTCTCTTTCGCTGCCTCATTCGATTTCGATGAGCACACCGACCCTGAAATCTTCAACCGTGTCTGGGATAAAGTCTCAGACGCAGATCACAAAATCCTTTCATCCGATTCTTAAAATGAGCACACATCCTCACACTCTTGAAAATCTTGCAGAGTCCATCTACGAAGAGATCGTATCTGCAAACTTCAGAGACCTTGAGAGGTCAGATGAAGAACTGGTCTATGCTATCGCATGTGACCGTGCTCAGGTAGAGTACAATGATCTAGTTCACGATTACATCAACGGATTATGAACAGACCATTAAGACAGATTGACCCACAGTGGTCATTCGAGTACATGAAGTGCGATCCAACTGATTTTTTGGTCGCACTCTATGAGGATTATTGCTTACATCACGATCTGCCTCTGGTATCTGCTGATGAGCAAGACATCTATCATTTGCCTCCAAAGCAACGTGCTTGGATTCATTCATTTATTGTTATCTGGGATTCACTTCATGCCTGAGTACAACGACTGCACCTATGACCAATTGGTCGAAGACTATGCAGATATCGTCATTGACCGAATGGACTTCCAAGAACTCTATGAGTTTGCAAGGGAGACAGTCATTGACCGATTAGAAAACATGACTGAGAAGGGATTAATCGATCACATCAACGAGGTCGAATGTGATGAGACCGCAGATGAAATCATCTCCACTCATTACGGAATCAACCCACCAGACTGTTACATCACTGACTAGACCCTTCGGGGTCTTTTTCATGAAAAATTCCAGCTGAGTTGAATGTTTTCCACAGGGTTGTGGAAAACTAGTCTTGATAGCACACCTCAAGGGGTGTGTCTTCGTGTTCGATCTCCCAACTGTCTACTAGTACAGTTGACCTAGTGTACTTCTTCAATTCCTGTTCTTGATCCTTGAGCTCTTGAACGAAATCCATGATAGGTCTCCCTAGTAGTATTACTAATTATAACACGAAAGTGTTAAATTTACAATTATTAAAAAAACTGACTTTCTCAAATAAATGAAAAAGTCAGTTTTCTGCTTTTCTTAAACTTCTTCACATAGTGTGTAAAAGTATTCCTGTGGAAAACTCTTATTGTATGCTGTGGAAAAGTTGTTCAAATGTCTTGAGGTTGTCCTGGACCATTTCTTCTCTGTCTTGCAGTATCCTATCTCTGGGACATATGCTGCGACTGGTGTTTCATAAGAGAAGAACACCTCAGTGCCATTCTTATAGATGACTTTAGACTGATTTGATCCGAGTTGGCGAAGTTGCATTGAATGAACGTGCTTTGTTGACTCTCTTAATATAGTCCATCTGCACATCAAATGGGAGATGAGTGTGCCACTAAAAAAACTGACCATTGCTGATCAGTTTCTTGTGTGTGGTAATGTAATATTATTGGTGTTGGTAGTAATAATCTCCCTCATCCTTGAACTTTCGGTCTCGTTTCTTCTTAGATCGTGACTTGTTCTGTACTTTTAACCCATATTGCTCCTCTACTTGGTCGATGTCGGTGTAACTGTCTAGTTTATAGTTCTTGGTCATGAGTTCGTATTGACTACACTAATATTTATTGGTCAGCTTTGATCAATTGTAGGGTATTATCCCTAATTGATGTATTAATATAGCGTCCAATGCTTTTATTTGTATCAATTAGTACTTTTTTAACGGTTTTTGCAAATTCTTCGATGTTTTTGCAATTATATTCATATTCTTTGTCAATATTGCCGTTAAATGTTACAAATACACGGTTTTCTTCACATTTTATGCGAAATACCGCCGTTGAATCGAGATTTTCAAAGACTACCGAGGTCATCTGAGTTAATGGTTAAAATGCGAAAGCTGAAAAACACAAAATACTTAAAAAGTGAGTTTTATGACTTTTTAAGAAAGACAAAAAACTCAAAAAGACAAAAAAGTGCCTTTTCTCACATTTTGTGTTCCTCAGTCTTCCATATTTTAATAATACACGATTTCCGAGGGATTTGGTGGGTCTGTGTGCCACTTTGAGAACTGGAACACCCTTGCTTGACTTTCGATCCCTTGCGGGCTTAGACAACAAGAACAGAGCACCTTACCTATATTTTTTTAATGATTTATAAAGTTTTCCACAATCCACAAATAACCTGTGGAAAACCCAGTCATACCAATGTGCGGAAGGTTACTCAAGGATACTATCCATTGTATACTTTATGCATACTATGTTCATGCCTTAAAATACTTGTCTAATACCTGTATTTGGTCTTCATAACGTGCTATCTTATCAAGTTCACCTGCTATTGCTCCTGTAATGTCTGAATGTTCACCTATACCTACAGATGCATTCAAATATACTTCAATATTAGCACGACACATCTCTATTTCACCATGTGCATGTACTGTTAGTGCTTTCATTAATAAAGCTCGTTGTGATGACATTGTGATAACCCTCTTGCTGAATTATTGTATCTAGTAATCTTATTATACCATATCATGTCACATAATGGTACATCTTGTTGTAATTTAATACTATTTCTTATTCTTTCTACCTTTAGTCGATACTTTGTGCTTAACATCTATTCTATCTCTCTTTCTTAAGGGCGTACCAATTGGATCTTTCTTTAGTTCTTTCTTAATTTGTTTGAGCTTCTTCAGATGTTCCTTCATCTCTGATGTGTGCGTCATATTCAATGACAATTCGTTTTGATGATAATCCACTGCTGTTTAATGCTTCATAATGTGTGTATGTTCCTTCTATTATCCTTTTCATTAGTTTATGGTCGAGTCCACTCAAGAACTCTGCATTTTCAATTGCTTTGATGACTGATTGTAATGCTGTTGGTTTAGGATTTTCAAAACCAGCGAGATCATTGTTCTTTGCCTTCTCAAGTGCTTTGTCTATGTCTATGCTAAATTCATCGGCCATTCTTTATCCACCTCGGCAAATAGAATATTATAAATGATAAGCTCCAGAATGTGATGAGTGCATATACATGTGTTAATCTATTAGGTGATATGATAAGACCTATGGACACAAGACCAATCCATGTGTAATCAAGAGTACCATGAAAACGATACCAATTGTTAGCACCATACTTATCAATGAACTTATCACGTTGACGTGCACACCAAGGTGATACATGTCTCATCATAACAAATCCTTCATTAAAGAACATGAGTATGAATCCAATCCAGAATATACTTATGTCCATGGCTGGTTCTTAAACTCTAGTAATTTGTTTCTGATGTGTACTGGTGCACATTGTATGAGTGTATCAATCTCTGCTTCAGTCAGCTTGAGATGATGCACCTTTAATGGTACTGTAGGATGATGGTCGTCATCATCATTTAATATTGGTGTGCATACAGCACGACATGACTCATCCTGTTCACCTTCTCTGCATACTTCAAGGCATTCAAAATACCTTTCATGTTTATCTTCTGTCATTATCAACTGATTTAATGGCCAAGTATTCTACAAGCAAGTAGATCCATATGATGCTCAATATAATAATAGCGAGCACTCGTATAGAACTAGGGCTTGTATCAATCATTCTTTATAATAGTTTTAGCGTCAAATTCACTGTTGGTTGCTTCTGGGTTTGCTTCAACAGATAGACTCTTGTTAAACTGTTCTTGATCCCATTTCTCATACCATGTGTATGGTACAATGAAACATTGCTTGACGAACCATTCTGCCCATAAGAAGGCAACGATGACTACATCAAGTGGATCTTTAGGAGTTTTAGGGAAGTTCATTGATTTCTTTCCAGTGTGAATACATTTGACCGAACATCATACCTTCGTGTGATTTTAAATCATCACCATCAAGTATTTCTATTTGACGCTTTGATAGTTGTGCCTTGAACATTTCTTTGTACTCTTGGGGGAATTGGGCGATTCGCTTTGCGGTGTTGCTCATTCTTTAACTGTCTCTCCATCTCATATTCAAGTGTGGTTAAATGATCATTCAAGAAATGCTCATACTCATTATCTTCAATTAGATCATGTAAATGTGCGATGTGCTCAAGTGCGAACGTGAGCTTGGTTTCCAGATTTAATGTCATCTAAGGTAAATAGCGATTTTAATTCAAGATCGTGGTCATGCCATAGAAATGGCTCGTAGTTCTTTCTATCTACTATGGTAACAACTCTCTCCACATTGTACCCAAGTTCACGACAGATATCAACAGCATATAATGCTGATGCTCCTGTTGTGGTAACATCCTCTAACACTGTGATCTTACTACCTTCTGGTGGTAATGGTCCTTCAACCTGCGACAGTGTTCCGTGTCCTTTGGGTTTCTTGCGGATGATGAGAGCATCCAATGGTCTCCATGTTTGGAATGAATGCATTGCGACTGCTGATACAAGTGGATCTGCACCTAGTGTGAGACCTGCTACTGCACTAATATCTTTATCAATACGATCAAGTATTAATGATGCACAGTAATATAAACCCTGACCTGATAAGGTGAGTGGTTTACAGTTCACATAGTATTTTGATTTCTCTCCTGATGAGAGTGTGTAGTCTCCCTCCTTATAACATTTGTCTACAATGTATTTGAGTAACTCGTCTTCCATGCTATCGTGGTGTTCTCCAAGTATCTAGTTGGTCAACCAACCAGTCCTCTTTGTTTACACTACTCTTGCAATGTGGGCACGTTAGTCCACTGAATGAGAAGTTGTATACCCTCCGTGTAGTCTCACACACTGGGCATTTGAGGTTCTTTCCGTTCTTACCTGCACGTGTACGTCCAGTAACCTTCTCAAAGTGTTCGGTTACCTTGATGATATCACCACGTGTAATGATATGTTTTGATGATGTGATCATAATTTGGGCGGCGAGCTCCGAATACATGTACATTATATACAAGTATAGGAAGTAAGTCAAGCCCCCTAGGGGGTGACAGTTAACAAACTTACCTAAACTTAATATAACTGTACTAAATCTTTGGTATCTTACTGTAGTACTTTGATAGTTGTGGTATTAGATCGCTCTCGACCTTATCCACGATATCATCAACCACATTAACATCCAAATCCATGAATGGTGGAATGATGCCCAGTATACGAAGAAGTCCATCTACAAATAATGCTAAACATGTAAATCCAAGGATCATACTAATAATAGTTGCATCCCTGTTGTGTTTGGCCATTGATAAGCGGTCTATTTCCTTTGCTTCATCAACAGCAGCCTTCACAAGAGCATCTACTTCTGTTTTAGTATAGAACTGCCCTATTCCAGGTATGTCGTGTATATTTGGAGTCATTTACATTTACCAGTGTAGTATGCATCGAAGTATGCTACAATACCAAATGAGACAACATTGCCCTTACTAATCCATTCATCGATACATTTGTATATATCGTCATTATGTTCAGCTTTGGACCATTTGTCCTTCAGTATCTTGAAACAATAACGGCGAAGCTTTAGCACTTCATCAGTAGTATGTTCTTCCATTATACTCTCTACCTACTTCTATTTCAATGGTATCAAATACTCTATTGATTGATTGTGCGAATGATCGGTAACCAGTACCAACATATAATTGTCCAAGTACAACTGATACTGTTGCTGCACCCCAGAAGATGTAATAGAATCGTGATTTCACTTGATTACGTGCTTTGGTTACTTTATATTGTGGCCACGTAGGTGCTGGTGCAACTGGTGGTGCTGGATAGTTAGTTTCAGTCATAATTAGGCATAAATTCTTGTAACAATGTCCTTAAATCAGGACATATAATAATAAATAGTGGTAGAATTGGAGAACAAGATGTAACCAAACGGTATTCGTTATGTTATTCAAATTCGAGGTTAAACACATGCACAATATTCTATCAAGCAATCAGCTAGCAGAATGGAATCATTTTAATGATTTAAGCACAGAGTCGCAAGACCATCTAGAAAAGATAAATGATTATTACGACTGTATGTTAGAGTGCGAGGTAGACCACACACCAAAATCAATATGTAAGGTGATTCTACAACCTGAGAATTCAGATTACTACTAGAACAATCTACAAACTATCACAAGACCTCTAAAAGGGGTCTTTTTTTATGTTATCTTGTAAATCTAGATCCTGAACCATGTCCAAGACCTTATCAGAGCTCTCTAGTTGATGTAATGACCATAGTATTTGGGATAACTCCTTAATAATGTATGGTCTCTCATTACGTGAAGCATGATGTAAGGCATTTCTAATCATGCCTTCTGCTTCGTTAATGTTTTCTTGGGTGACTTGACTAAGTGCCATAGTGTGTACTGTTCAGGTTTAAGTTTTAATCGTTTGATTTGTTTACAGACATCATCATAGTCTCTAAACCATGATCGATTGAATGTATTCTTTTTTGTTGGGTGTAAGTACCAAGGCATTGTATTTGATATGTTACCATTACCATTGCCTAGTTCCCATTTAGCATCGGACTTGACTTTAGTATACTCTGGTTTCTTATCAATCCTGGTCTTACGTGGTTTGGTATTTAATGCTTTAACATTAGCATCAAACGCTCTCTGAGTCCTTGATGGCACGATAAACTCCTTCTTTATGTGAGTGTGCAATACCTAGTTCATGCATCTTAGCATGTTCTGATATTGGATCAGTTAAATCCTTACCTGGTGGTCCAAAGGTAAGATATAAACCAAATCCAATAATAAAGAATAGTAGTCCTACTATTATGAATACTAAGATCATATCTTACCCTCTGCTTTTAGTTCATCAATAGCAGCATTGTATGCATCAACATCAATTCTACTAATGAGATAGTTATAACCAATAAGCTTACGACCTTCATTGGTCTCAAGCTTGTCTGTTATCTCCTTATCACTCAACTTGAGTGTTTGAATGCGTCTCATACAAGCACGAGACTTGTTAAGATAGTATCGTTTGTATGTTGATGCTAACCCTAAGTCTGGTTCTTGTTGTTCTTCAACAACAGGCTCTGCTACTACATCAACAGTCTCTTCAACTTCTTTAGTTGGGATGGATTGAACCTTCATAGTTTACACTCGGTACATAGTTTTAATAGTTCTTCGATCTCTGCTTTACACTTTGCTTTATCTGCTTCAGTGGTAGACTGGACAAACTTAATAGTAAGTTCATCAAGCATCCTCTGCAGCTCTTCTGTAGACTTCTCTGAGGTCATCTTCCAAGTAAAAATGAGTAGACTCGTTTATATATGTTCTTGGATCCATCCACTCAAAGAACTCATCAGCGAAAGATATCGCATCATCAGTTCTCTCTTCTTGGATTAGACACAAGAATCTATCCTCAACCCAGTCACAAATGTCACTCCGTTGAGATGATATTCTAATCGTCATTTCTTCAGATTCCCCAGTGTCAGGATTCATACGTTAGTATGTTATTGAGGTGATCGTAAGTAACGAATGTCTTTGACTTTGGTAACAGTTTATTAACTGCAGCAGCAAAATCATTCGGATGCTTACCAAACAATCTCCAATAACGATCAACCTGATCATCATCTAAATCAGCACGTGGTACAACTGGTGTACGATACGTACCTTTTTCATCTACTGTTGGTACATGAATGAGTTCCAACAGTTCGTCACGAATTAGATTCATAGTTAAGAGATGGTTATACAGTAATTTAGCACAGAAATGGACAGGTGTCAACTATCTCATGTAGAGATAGCCACCTGCCCAGTCTGCTCTTGCTATGCACTCACCGTATGATACCTCATCTAATAGATTGTAACGTACAATCTTTGCTGGTCCTCTCCATGATGCTGGTTTGAATACATCACCAGTCTTCTTATCAATGAATGCATGTACACTCTCTTGATTGTTGATCATCATGATCTTCCAATACTTACGACCTTCAACAACATCAAATACTGTATCAAGACAAGCATTTCCACCATATCTTCTATCGAAATTCTTTTGTAGTGCTTGACCGAGTATGATTACTCTGTCTGCTACTTTCATTGTGTCTGGGTAGAATGCTGTTTTGGTCATGACTTCTGGGTGTCCTTGATTGGTATGTACCTATAATAACGGTAATTTGTTCCCAATGGTAGAAATACGGTCAGTTTGTAAACTGGCATACTCCTTATGGAGCTCACATCCAATATATGCTCTACTATTCTTCTTGGCCACCATTGCGGTAGTGCCTGAACCCATGAAGGGATCAAGTATAATATCACCCTCCTCAGAACCTGCTAGAATGCATGGTTCAATCAAATCAGGTGGGTAGCAAGCGAAATGAGCACCCTTATAGGGTTTATTGGTCACTGACCACACACTACGCTTATTTTTCTTAGGGTATGATTTGGTGAGACCACTATGTGGCTGTAACCCTGACCCTTGATTATGATACTTCCCTTTAGTTCTATCTCTCGTGCCCCAATCTTTTGCTGGCTCTTTGATAGCATCGTTGTTATAATAATAATATTTACTCTTACTCAATAAAAATATGTACTCATGTGATTTAGTACACCTATCCTTGACTGACTCAGGCATTGGATTAGGTTTGTGCCATATTATATCTTGTCTTAGATACCATCCATCAGCACGTAATGCAAATGCAAGCATCCAAGGTATACCAATTAGATCCTTATCTTTATATCCTACAAGCTTATTGGATCTACGTGGTGTTGTCTCTGGTAAATCTTGTCTGTTGTTTGCGAATGACTGCTTAGGTATACATCCATCCTTTCTGTAATTATAATATGAATCACCAATGTTTAACCACAGTGTACCATCATCAGTCAGTACATCACGTACCTTACTGAATACATCCACTAGTTGTTCAACAAACTCTTCAGGTGATTGTTCCTGACCTATTTGATTCTCTTCACCACCATAGTCTCTTAGGCCATAGTATGGTGGTGATGTAACACACATCCTAGGTCTTTCAGCAATGCCTGTAGTAATCTGTCCATGTAATGTCTTGAGTGTATCACGACAGTCACCAAATAATATAGTATTTCTCATCAGAAGAATGCTACCTCTGTAAATCTTGTTGTTTCTTTAAACGTATTGTCCATTATATTCTGTGCATGTAACAAATGACCAGGAAAACATACGGCACAATTAAACTTAGACATGATACAGAGTTCTGGTTTAAACCTTTCCTCAGTCTGCCAAGGTTCCTCATGTTCAAGCCCTCTATAAAATTTAAAATCCTTATCCACTTGAGAGTATAATACTGTACCTGCTGAATCACCCACATCTGGGTTAAGATAAAGACAGAAGTTTACATGATTATCAGTATGAGGACAAAAGAAATATTCATGTCCTGGATGATCCTCAAGTAATCTAAATTGATTATACATTGATTGAGGGGGAAATATATCAGGAGCTCTAACTTGATATAGTTTAATTATCTCCTGAAATAAGATTGCTCTACCATCATCCCATGAGTTATTAGCATAGTGCTGTCCATCATAAAATGATTTACCATTATGAGACTTAGGTGTTGATTCTTTATGAGACTTAATGGGAATACTTTTAAGATATTCATACACCTTATAAGGATGCTCGTACACATTCTCAATGAATAGTATACCACTATTCTTATAAGGAGTAATAGAAACATTCCATTCCTTATTGAAATAAAAGTCTTCATTACAAAAGAACATCAGTTAACCATACAATGCTACGTTGTGTGATCTACGAGGCGGTGTATACTTAATCACAATGGGTTTAGTAACAGCAGTATATATTTTTAATAATGTCTCCGACTTCATGTTACAGAATAGAATGTATACTTAAGAAAGAGTTCTTCACCCTTCTTAATTGGTTTAATAGTTCTCATATGATATATTCTACCCCACTCCATCTCTTCAAGATCTTTAGTGCAGTTAGGATCATCACTATGATTAACGAAACCACCAATAGGTGTTCTCATAATCTCTTCATCCACTACTACATGAGATATACCAAGATAAACATCATCGGGTATATCCTCCAAAGCAAATAAGCCCTGTCCAGAGACAGAGCTATCCTTTACGTGTAAACAGTTAGGTAACGCCTTATACATGATAAAATGGTTTGTTTACTCTTTAATTGATCTACGATATACTTTAGTTAAATGTTGTTCGAGCTTAACATCATCAATACCAGCACGACCTGCTAGTTTAACTGATGATACTGGATCTACTTCCCACATAGCATGAATTAAATACCTTATCTCACATGTTGTGAGCTCTACCATCGTAGATACTTTCTCATGTTTATCATTATCCATGAGAACAGATTGTTGGTTTTCATGCGTGAAATAGTCGCCACTCATACATTTTCCTCCAATTCAACAGGTTCAGGGGGTGCAAATGAATCTGATAACAATAATGTTTCAAATTCGCTCCTAGATACTGCTTCACCAGCAGGTGTATCTCTCACATACTCATCGTAAGATAAGTCCATCTCAGCGTCATCTAACGCCTTTATAATGCTCTCTACATCTGAATTGTGTTCACTTACAATTCTTTGTAGAAGATAGAAATCATCATGGGTGAGTTTAACATTAATCTCATCCATATTAATAGCGTGAAGGAATCTTACTATACTCTGTAATAGGATTACTCATATTTTGTACGTGTTCAATAATTTGATCACGAATCTGTATAATCTCTTCAAAGCATTCTTGGTTATGTGCACATGATCTCAAATGATGATCAGGTTTGTACAATGACTCAAGAAGTATACCCTTGGCTCTATCCCACTTCTCATATGATGTGAGGGAATATCCAAGAGAGTTCTGATCCTTCATACTCCTCCCTTTTTTGTTATTTAGAAATTGATTGTCTCTATTTTAAGACACAACCGCTACAATACGTGAATCTTTTATGATGTCTTTAGATTGTAGTAACGATTAGTTACTCGTACTCAAAATAGATACCATGAATAGCATTGAATGATTCAATACTGAGATGCTCAGGATCATGAACCTCTGGTTCACCAGTCACTAAAAACTCAGCATCAAAATATTCAGCACTCACTCCATAACTATCACATGTTTCTAAGTACTGATGTGCATGGGTATCATTCATACCACATACATTAAAGCAATAGCTTAGATCTAATAATACTTGATCAATTGTTGAAATCATTGTGAATTCCTTCAGCGAGATCGGCTAATGCACCGAGTTTTTTTACGACTGTACGAGTGTTTACCCCATACGAGGCTGCTGAGTGGGCAATCTTAGGATCTCGAACCGACATGAGGATATCGAGTAAGAAGTCCAACTCAGCAGCAGTGAGTTTACTCTTTAAACTAGTTTGCTCCATAATCTACAATGTACTGTTCAATAGCTGCTAATAGCTCGTCACCATTAACTGCTGCTTCTAGTTGATCGAAGATACTCATAGGGTTGTTCCCTTAACGACTTCCTTACTATACATCAGAATCTGACCCTCGCAAGGGGGTGTGTGCCAGTTTGTTGAAGTGCACACACTTAGAACCGTCTCCAATGATCAAAGTGTATCATACCTGTATCAAAATCAGTGAGATCTGGGTTCAATACCAGTTTCACATCACCAGCAACTGACCTAATGTATGTACCTGACCCTGAATCACCCTTAAAATAGTGATTTAGATTTGATGGGAAGACCACTAGATCACCTGCTGCAACTGAAATGGTGTAATTATTGGACGTTATGAAGTTTTGACTGCTTATTAATGTCTTCTCTTCACTCTTGGGATCCATCATACCCTCAGTATAGCAGTTTGGGTTGCATGGAGTATAAAATGATAGTGTTGCTTTAGGTGGTGCATGTAGATAGTATACGAATGATAGATCAGAACATGCGTGTGTATGCATGGTCATATTATCCTTAGCATTCACAATTGTGAACCATGCTTTCATTATATGTGGTGATAATCTATCAGTTCTAATACCAGCACCATCAAGACAATCAATTATTTGACTAGAGATAGTAAAGAAGAAGTCATTAAGATCTTCCTCATGATGCAACAAGCATTTATCTCTGGTCTCACCTGTAATAGTATTATCACCAGGTAAATCTGGATCGAATTGAAACTCAGTCTTACTGTGTAACAAATCATTCCAGTTACCATCTATGCTACACTGGTAAATAGCAGTAGGAAACAATGGATGTATTTGATTATTAATCATGACAGTTGAATCGTATAGTAGTTATCTCTCTAATGCTAAGGATCTGCAAGTAGAGGCTAAGAACATCCTAGCAGTTGATCCAGAGCAAAAGCTTACATGGTGGTATGATTTCAATAGATCTCCACAGAATATAATAGAGAGCTTCATATTCAAATCATCAAGACAGCATAACCTATTTCATAGTTATGTTGGTGCTGAGTGGTGGATAAGAGAACATAAAACTATCGAGAGTGATTGGAGATTCCATACAGATGTTGATGTCGATAGACTTGAGAAAACTAATGAAGTACATGCAGCACCATTCTCTAGTGTAACATACTTATGTGATAGTGGTCAACCAACTGTATTGATAGACCATTATAATGACTGGACTAATACAGACGGACATATTACTGGTGATAATAACTGGACATTCTGGTCTGCACCTAAGTTAGGTAAGCACATCAATTGGTCTATACCATACTATCATGGAGTACCAGCAAACTTTGGATCCTTGATAGATGAAACTAGAATTACACTCATGTATAATGTATGGAGATGGAAACCATTTGAACCTGCATGTGTAGAATATAATCTACCATATGAAATATCACAAGGTGAAGCTTATATAACCGCAAAAAAAGATACTGAATTACCTTGGCTAGAACCACACGGTTATTTCAACTGTGAACTAGAAGGTTATCCAATATCTATGCAATATCATGGTTACTATCAACAACACAAGAGTTGGATGGTAACTCAATTAGCACCAGATCATATTGATACTACCCCACGTTTTCCCACGCAAGAGAACCAGACTCATTAAAGATACAAGCATAAACATAATGATCTGCATCAGGACAGAGACTAGCCTTAGGAAACCAGTCCTCTGCATCTGACTGTGCTGTAGTTATACTACTATATCTTAGAGTACCATAAGTACTATTCTTAAACTCTGATAACAGTGGATCAGACATGAATCCTTCATACCATGTCCAAATGGTATTAATCTTAGCTGTATCACCTGCAGCTTCTAACAATCTTATCTTTGAAGCATCATACCATAATACTGGTAATCCTAATGCTTTAGAATAATCGCTGAGTGTGTTTTGTAGTGCTTTATAGTCCATAGGAGTTATGTTAATCATCATAAGTTGATGAGTACTGTCTTATTAATTTATATCTTATCTGGTTAAAGTATGTAGTAGGTTCAATATCATGTGTCCACTTATTCTTATCAATAGAAGTGATTGCATAGAATTGTAGATCCTGATAATCATATAATAACTCACGAATGAATACATCTTGTATTAGAGTTTGTAACCACGTAACACATACTCTTCTTTCTCCTTTAGTCACAGGTGTTACCTTGTGCCATAAGTTTGGATCAAATAATATACATTCACCTTTGTTAAGTCTATAACTATATGTTTCAGATCCAAATCTAACCTGAAGATCACCACCTTCATATTCATCAGGACTATTGATTGCTGTTATCATCACATAATCTGATCTTAGATTCCTATTCATAATAGGTAGATCATTATGGAAATCATAGTGACCTCCATCACTCTCAGTATACTTAACAAACATTGGTCCTGTTGTTCTCTTCACACAAAGAGCTGATACAAAAGGAGAGTTCCATAAATTGTCTTCCCACAACTCAATAGCACTATCATCATCCTTTAATTGTTGAGTTCTCTTTATTTCTCTGTTATTAGTACCAGTATTACTACCGTCTATAAACTCACCTTGATCAAAATATTCTTGAAATTTATCACAAACGGCTGGATCCAGCCACATCATTTTACGAATCATATTTACATACCTGCAGCAGCTTTAGCTTCATCTAGTTTTTTCTGATCTTCTTCTATCTGAGCAATTAATATCTCAACAGGATCAGTCAAGTGTGATGAAGATGGTACATTATAATGTGGTGCAGGTCTTGAGAACTTCAACGCCAAATTAACATACTCATGCATAATATAATCCATAGAATCCATATCAGCAGTGGTACTTGATGCATCTGGTGGGAACTGAATGTACTGTTCATCAGTTGCTAGATACCCAACACCAGCATTATGAGGTAAGAAATGCTTCTTGTAGATAGCTGGATCAATAGGAATATTAATCTTAGCTAGCACATGTATACCACTCTCAAATGCATCAGGCAATTCTCTAACCTTTGCTCTATAAGTTTTCCACTGTACTTTCTCTTCAGCAGTAACAGGTGCATCTTCAAGCATTGTCCAATCAGTTGTATGTAAGAAGAAATCTCTCCATGCTTTTATTCTTGTTAAGCTTAACCCACTCTCTCTTTCAATTATTCTATCAAACTTCTTGTCTATATCATCTATCTGTACTGATAGTATAGCATCAAATGCTTCTTTTATCTTATCAACAAAATCCTTTGCTGTTGTTAAATTTGGTTCATCAAATATATAATCCTTCCAGAAATATTCACCAGTAGTATGATTACGAACATACTTACTCTTATTACAAGTATATGATTCTGGATTATCAAAATACTTAAATGTCTGTAACCTATCCTTATCAGTACTCCATAAAGGATCTAGGATAGGAGCAATATAAGTAGTCCAATCAGTATCTGATATTGTTTTGGTTGTAGTACCACGAGTTATGACTCTGTTAGTACCACTAATAATTAATGAGTTATTATTGAGCGTAGACATTTTTATTATACGGGTTGTTGATAGAACCAGCCTGTTACAATATATTTAGTTCCTTTGAGAACCAAATTACCTCTATGAGTGTGTGTATAACCAGCAGGCCATATTACTACTGTACCTGTGGTAGGTTTAATCCTTCTCTTTTGATAGAAGAACTCAGTCTCACCACCTTCAAAATCTTCATTGAGATATATCATCCATGTAGCAGTTCTATTTGCTTCATTATATGATCCATCCTCATGATGAAATACATGGTAACCACCTCCCTCTGGAGTCTGTTGCATCTTAACATGCCAAGACGTTAAAGGAACTGACCCTAGTGAATCATATGTTGTACAATAATGGTTTAATGTAGATTGTAAATATTGATTAACTTGAGCTGAAAGAGTACCACTTAAGCAGTCTAACATACATCCAACATCATTACGACCTAATGTTCTTGTCTTGAACTGATTGTTACCAGGCATAGCATGTTGTTCACCTGAATATGGATCAGTAAGAGGCATGTCTCTCTCATGATTAGTGATGAGTGCTTGCTGTTGCCAAGTGTGGAAGAAATTAATAAGATCGTTACAAAAAGCAGGGGGAACAAAGTTCTCCCATACTCCTATGAAATCATCAAACTCGCCTCTCTCACCCATTAAGTTCATGGGTACTATAGGTGTAACCATCTCAACGTAGTTCGATGCACCAGATGATGTAATTGCCATAATTTAATTTACCAAGCTTTAATAAGATATTTTACTCTAAAGTATTTTAACACAAGTGGGATAGGTGTGCGTGGAACAATACCAGCAGATACTGTTATTTGTTCAGCACCAGTCATTGTAAGTGTACCATCATTTACAGTCATTGCAGCCGCAGATGGTGTAACCGACAAAGTTTTATCAATGAAGAATGATACTGCTTGACCATTTTCATTATTTACATTCTCATTCATCTTATTTTTACCATAAGGATTAGAGTATGCATCACTAGTACCTGGATCAGTACCATCTACAGGAGTTTGATCTGCTGCAAGAGTTGCAGGGTATGACCTTCCAGGTCCCCACATGATTCTTACTCCACCAACTCCTCCATTACCTGCGGTAGCTTGAGGGTCTGTACTAACAGGAGTATTAGAACACGAACCTCCTCCTCCACCAACAGCACCACCATTTCCACCATCACAGTGTGTATATGGTGACGTGGATCCAGTAGCATCTTGTGAGGTTGCGAACACAGTTCCAAGTCCACCACTAGCACTACTTAACTGCCATGCTATACCACCTGGATTAGCATTGATACCTCCTGTTGTGGTTCCAGTATTTGTTAGATTCCATCCAAATTTATATGTACCAGCAGCAACAGTACCAAGATCAATATTAGTATCAGCAGTACCATCAGTTATTGGACTAGTATTTTTCTGTACTCCATCCCAAAAAACATCAGCAGTATCATCAGCCTGAACCCTTATCCATACCTGTGTCGTTGCAGTAAGAGTAACTAAACGCTGTCCAAATGTTAACTGATTTAGATATGGATCTGGATTAGTTGGATCTATAACTCTAGCCTTACAAATACCATACTGTTGCATAAATGTAGACCACATAGCAGTTGTATTTGTTGTTGGATGAGTTATATCCCAGTTATTATTATTCTGTTCAGGTGCAGTTGTACTTTCACCAGAAGCACCACCAGAACCTCCACCACCACCAGTCATAGATCCACCTGGAGTCTCTTGGTTAGCTGGATTACCTCTTGTACCATTAGCTCCTTGTCCTTCTAATCCTACTCCACCACCACCAGCTCCAGCAATAGTCAAGTAAGTATGTGATCCAGCACCACCACCACCTCCATCTCCATCACCAGAAACAATAGGTCCAACAGCACCTTGAGTATTACCTCCACCACCATCACCTGAATATCCACCTGCACCACCACCTCCACCAAATGTAGTAGCAAATCCTCCATTACCACCGCCATCTCCAACAAAATCACCACCATCCCTAGATGTAGTTGAACCTGATGTCGAACCTCCACCACCACCTTTAACAGTACTAGCAGATATGAAATAACTATCGTCACCTTCAGGCCAAATTGTTGGGTATGGGTCATCTGTACCAGTACCACCAGCACCTACGACTATTGTATAACTAGAGCCTGGTGACACTGTGATGTTATTCTTATATCCTAGGCCACCACCGCCTCCACCAACTAAACCAGCACAACCACCAGCACCACCACCAACACATACAACACAGATAGACGTTACACCAGCAGGTGCTGTCCAACTATGAGTACCTGCTGTTGTCCATTCTTCTTGACCAACTGCATCTGCAGCAGTACCACTATTATGTTCATGTGAATATGTTGGAGATATATCATACGAATACTGTGCTTGTGTACCTGCTCCAGGATCTATACCTCTTCTTGGTCTATATTCACAGAAATAATGTGAGTGTTCAGCAGCATATCCTCTCTCTTCAGGAACCCACTGTTGAATTGGAGATCTATTGGTAACATAGTTTGGTGATTTAGTATCATCCATCGCAAGACCCTTTTCATATGTCTGTGGTCCTGCTTCACTACCTAAAACTAAATGGGCGTGTGGTGGTGGTCCACTTAATGTATGTGGTTGTAAAGGTCCAATCTTTATAACTGCTTGACCAGACAATGTTCCTTTAACAAATCCTGTTACAGCACTATATCCAGTTACACGAACTGTCCCAAACCCATACTCCTCAAGTTGCCTAGCTCTGCTAATATACCATTCACCACCAGTCATACCCACTTCCATAGTAGATAAGTCTGGTGTCTGTGATCCAGCTCCATCAATACCATCAGGACCATTAACTCTCTTCATCCTCATGTCTGGTAACTTAAATGTACCAGTGAGTTGAGTGTTATCACCCCAATCTCTAAGATCAACTAAAGTAGGAGCAGTTCCACCATACTTATTCTGTAATGCATCATATAATAAAGGGAAGTCAGCAATATTTAATTGTCTTCCATCACAATATAACCAACCAGGATATTGGTATTCAACCTTTGCTGCATCAGTAGAATCAGATGCATCATATGCACCTACAAAAACAGACTTGATAGCTCCAATAGGCATACCAGAGTCATTGCTCATGTCGGAATAATGATTGTGGAAGGATCCTCTTTCTCTAGGCATGTTAATACTTTATTAGAAATTCCATAACAATGTATGGTGAAACAACATCATCAAACTTATTTACACCAGAAGTACTTATGTTAACAGATGCTTCCAGACCATCTGGTCTCATAGTAGCAACTTGAGTGGTACATTCATAATCAGTATCACCTATCTCTCTATCAATAATATGAGAGTGTAGTGTAGCATCAAGTGTATCTGATCCTGGGGGAACTCCACATGTTTCTTCAACATTCCTCGCAGTAGGATATACTGGATCTGATACATCATCATTAACAGTATCATATGGTCTTTGCAAACCGACATTTATACCAGGTGCTGGTTCGTTATTAGGCCATGAGTTTGATGTAACTACATCACTACCAGATATTGTTTTATCTGGAGTCCAGTTACTTGCTGCTGGATATGTATTGTTTTGAATCGTTAAATGAGCACCACTCTGACTAGCATATCCTAAGAAATGATTTCTGAAAGATGCACAGTTACCACCATTACAAATACCAGGTCCACCAATTTGATAAAATCCAGCTACTGTAGCCTGCCAATAATGTCTAGCAACTTCATTACACAATCCACCATAACTCTCAGCAGATTCAGCAGTAAGGTTAACATCAGCTGCTGATCTATAATATGGTGTAGATCTATTAGGATACTCAGCACTCTCTTTTACTGCGACTCTAGTACCACCAGAAAAGTGTCCATGTGATCCTATAGCACCAGCAGGTACTGATGTAGTCTCAGTAGTAGTTGGAAGTGTCCAACCTATTGAACCAATCATATCAAAAGTCTGTGCTGGTATAGTAAATGCACCATTAAATCCTATATTAGCAGTGTTACCAACATTAGAGAACATCTCAACACCAACACCTGCTTTCTTAATAGTTGTTGCATTTTCTCCAGTACCAACAACCTTATCAATATTTCTATATGATCCTACATTAGATGATGAAGCAGCTTCTATATGTTTTGATCCTAGATCAGGAACTTGAAACTGAGTAGCAGCAAGAGCTTGATCAGATTTTTTATACAATGATGTTTCACCGACTCCAAGTATCCTTGCAAGCTCTGGATAATCTCTCTCATCGTAAACAGAACCATCACATCTCAAGTAACCTGCTGGTAACTTGTCTATAATCTGTGCAAAATTAGGATCATTATCAGGGATACTAACACCCCAGTTAATAATAGTACCAGGTGCATTACCTAACTTAGATCTCTCTTTCTGTAGAAACTTCATTAATATGCCCTAATAAGATACATCATGCTAATAGCTGGAGTCTTTACATCCACGTTAATATTTAGTGCAGATGGTAGATTCTGTGGTGCAACTGCTGTAGGTTGACCAGACAATGTACTATCAATTGCTATATCATTAACAGCTACAATCGTAGGTGGTTTAAGAAAACCAGCATTCATTGTAAGCTGGAATGAATAGTGAGTATGAGACTGCTGATTAGCATGATACTCATCAGCATGATTCAAAGCAACTGGAAATGTTTTAGATGTTCCTTCGTCAGCAGGATTGAATAAATTAGTAGCAATATTATCTCCTTCACCCTGATATCCATACCAGTTCTTACTATTCAGATTCGATTCCCTTTCATTACAGTTATATACTGAGTTAACATTACTATAAGTAGCACCTAAAGGTCTAGGCATAGGACCAGTCCACACTGGTTGTGGATTATATGTACCAACACCACCAGTATTATTAGGATTGAGTCGTGGTCTACTCATATCAACTATAGTTTGATTTGCAACAAATCTTGTTACTAAAGCAGTACCTTGGTTACCACCAACAGTATCAGGACTACCTGAACTTGGTGGTTCTGATGCAACAAGTGTCTTTTGCTTAAAATTACCTTCTACATTAGTCTCAACTTTTGGACACTGAAAGCTTTCAAAGAATCCACCATCATCAAGAACATATCTATATCCAGTACCTTGATTACCAATAACAGTAGGGTTACCATGTGTATGAGGTGGCATATGATCCTTACTTAGTTTCCTAGGTAAGCTATGAAATGTCTTAAAATAGTTTGGTGGGTTTACTGAGAAATTTCTAATCTGTCCTGTTAAACTACTAGAATCTGTGATAACAAAATTTATATCAGAGTTAGCATTATATGATGTACCTGGACTAACACCAGATCCATCACCTTCAATTAATTTATTAGTACCAACTCCTGTTGGTGTTAATACATCTGGTACTGATGGTAGAGTCCAGTCCACCTTTAATACTAAGTCATCTGTTCCTGAAGGAAGGTTAGCAGCAGTTATAGTTATCTCATCACCAGCAGTATATCCACCACCAGTATCAACTATCTTAGTTACTCCAGCTCTACCTTGAGCATCTATATCAATAGTTACTTGGCAACCAGTTCCACCACTAGCAGAAGTTACAGTAAAATTATATGTTGCGGCTGTTCTTCCCTCATCTACTTCACCATTAGTAATAGTCATACCACCAACAGCACCACTCTGATATGTCTGGCCAGCCTGCAATGCAGCAACACTAACATAATCTTCTTCGTAGTCTGCTAATAATCTAGTATTTAACTGAGGTAAAGCAAACGTATCTCCACTTATATAATTTGGATATGTCCTATTATTAAGACCATTGGTAGGTCCATAAGTATTACCCAGAATAGAAGCCAGTACTGGAAAATTCATAGCTTCCAATACTTGACCATTACAAGCTAACCATCCTTTCGGGATTGTACCTTGATCTCCAGACCAAGGAAGGATCGTGCCTATTGCCGATCCTCTCATCTTTTTCTCTGCTTCGTACTGTTTCATTGATTATAACTCCACGAGCCACCATCCCCTGTAATTGGATGGTATAGTTCCTGTTTCTGTTCCATCTTTTGCTCCAGCGAATACGAACCCAAATCCAGCATTTCTAGTCTGGACAATCATTTCACCACCTTGGTATGCACTACTTAGTCCACCAGCAAGTGTTCCAGTAGCATCACCTTGCATTTGTACACCAACTGGTGCACGAACGATTAATGATGTAGAGTAAGATAGATTACCTCCTAGGTCAATCATTCTAATCATATCACCAGTCTCTGCATCTGCTGGTAATGTAAACACTGCTGTAGCAGCAATAGCAACAAAATAATTTTTACCAGTTTCAAGTGTTGCGTCAGAAGATTTAAACTCCCAGTTGAGTCCACCATTCTTACCCCAGTATCTATCAACACCGAATGCATCAATAGCAGCATCCTGACGTATTCTGAATAATCTATCATCATCATTACCAAGACCATTAATTTCTAATGCCTTAGTATTATCTGCTGATGTACGTGCTTGAGCAAGACTGTTAATGGTAACTTGACCACCATTAACTGTTAGATCACCAGTACCAATTGCAGATCCAGCAACACCAATACGTGTATCACCAGTCTGTGCATCTACATGCAACTTAGCAGTAGAGGTATCACCGAATTGAATTCCAGTAGTACCACTGAATACAGAGAAGTCATCATCTATTTGTAAGTGACCAGAAATTTCAAGGTTACCAGTAGATACCTGCAAGTAAGCAGACATCAACGCATCATCAGCAGAACCTACTGTACCATCATTCTGCACTCTTAGGTTACCAGCTAACCACTGATTACCTCCCTTATCAATAATTGCTTTAGGAGCAGCCTCAGTACCAATACCAACGACTGTGAACTTACCATCACTGTCGATAGTTAGTCTAGTGTTAGCAGTTGGTTGACCATTAATAATCCTAAACTGATTATCAGTAGAATTAGTTGATGCATTACCTGTTAGATTAATACTAAAGTCTTGAGAACCAAGTATAGTAGAATCTACACCACCGAAGACAGAATCAATTACGAAACGATCTTGCTGTGCACCATTATTAACACTAAACTTCTCAGCATTAGTATCATTAACAGCAGTAATCCTAACAAATTCACCAGTACATGAAGGTGCGTTAGCACCATTTAATCTTAGGTAGTCACCAACACTGAACTGTCCACCAAACTCAGCAAGTGATACAAGATCAGCACTAAAGTTAAGTATAGCAGATCCAACACTACCTGATATTGGAACAGCACCACCATCAGGATCTAGAGATAGATTAAACCTTGTGACGCTATTACCAGTGTCATTCACTGCGTTCACAACGAAGTAAGTTGCTGTAGTATTAACTCCTACAATGCTACCAACATTACTGAACTTAACTGCATCACCTGTTCCTAACTCATTGATAGGAACTTCAAGTGTATCAGCATTATTTACAAGATTAGATAAAGCAGGAGTTGTAGAAGTCTGTGGTACTCTACCAACTAAGTAAGTAGCATCATTAGATCTCTCAAGCTTGTATATAACAGAATTATCTGCATGTATTGCTACAGTTGTACAATCTACACCTCTATTAACTGGAACTATCCTTGTATTAGCATCAGGACCAGGTGAGACAACCTCAACCAATTCTGTTCCTATGATAAGGATATCACCAATCGCTATTCCTCTGACGTTATTAACTGGTAATCTATTATACTCAGCATCATTTGAATTAGCTGTCCATTGAGTTGTACCAGTACCAGTATCAACTAAGGTATTCTGTAATGTAATACCAGCAGATGTTCCAGGAGTACCACCAACCTGTACAGGTGATCCACCCTCAGATGTAGCAACCTGGAATGAACTACCAGTACTATTAATAATCCAGTATGGTGTACTTGTACTAATACCACCACCAGAAAGACCAGTAATATCAGTAAATCTAACTACATTACCATCTAAGAAATAGTTCTCATTTACAGAGATAACTCCATTAGCTGCAACACTAGTAATAACTTGGAAACTATCAATATCAGCGACATACTTGTAGAAGTCAACATTGAGGTTTTGTAAATTACCAGGAGCATGAGCTATCTGTGCTGTATTGAGTTGTTGTCTATCAACTGTAACAGTTCCACTGTTAGATCCACCATGCATGGTTACATCACCATACATGTCTGTATCACCATTAACTTGTAAAGAGTTTCTAACCTCTGTAGTACCAGCAACACCACCGATAGCAAACTGTGATGCTCTAGTTGCAAAGTTTACAATAGAACCAGCACCAGCTCTGGTGAATAGATTGATAGTCTGTGAATTAGACTGTAGATCACCACCATTAACATCTAAGTCACCATCAAGTATGGTCTGAGCATTCTTAATTGTGAATGTAGAGTTAGCAGTATTACTAAACGCACCACCAAATGTAAGTATTGACTTATTTGTAGCACTATCAGCAACAGTACCAACATTGACTGTTGAATCAGTAGATGATGTGTGTATATTTAATGTTGTATCAGTAGATGATGTACCAACATTGATTGTCTGAGCTGCTGTTGCATCCTCAAAGAGGTTTACAGTAGTCGCAAGACCACCAACATTTAATGTGGTTGCATTAGTATCAAGGACATTAAAGGTTGTTGCATTAGTAGTAATACTTCCACCATCAATGTTTAAATTACCATCTATGTCTGCGTTAGCGATATCACTACCAACAGTTACTAAGTGTAATGCATTTGTTTCACCAGATCCTACCTTGATAGTAAGAGTAGAATCTAAATCATCATCAGTTGCATTAATACCAACTCTTGTTTCTAGAGTAGAAACTCTAAGTGTTGCTAAGTTATCTGATACTATTGAATCTCCACCAACTATCAATGCATCCTTGAGACCAGTCTCAGTCTTAGTTGTAGTTGCTTCACCAGTATAGTTATTGATCGCCTTACCACTAATGAATGCATTACCAACAACATCCAAGTTTGCTCTTGGTTCTTGTTGATTGTAAACTGTACCACTAGCAGTATATGTTAAGAATCCATGCTCATGTGAATTATGAGCAGTACGAGCAATGGTGTTAATACCAAGCTTGTAGTCACCAATCGTAGATGTCTTAGTTCTGATAACTTCAGAACCTATTACACCAGTCTCTTTCCAATTCTCATCAGATCTTTCAAGAATAACACTCGACTCAGTAGCCCAAGTAAATGTAGTTGTAGGAATAGAGTTGTTAACAACAAACTCACAGAACCCATCATCTGCACCTGTTTGATCTGCCTTGGTAATTACCCACTTACCATTAACACGTGGATCGGAGAACCCTTTAATAAGGATTGTCTTACCTACACCAATGTTAATACCACTATCACCATTAGTAAATGCACCAGACCAATGAAGTTGAACAGTATTACTACCGTTAGCCAAAAGCTGAAGAACAGATGTGTTTGGTATTATTGAGTAGTAGTTAGCATATATCCAAGCAAGAGAACCACTCTGCTCAATTGACCTACCCTTATAAAGGATATCGCCTGCTTGTGCATTAGCATCTACATCAGAAGAATTGTAATATCTTACAAACTGCTCAGGACTAAATGTTGTTGACTGATCAGGTGTTCTGTTGCTAGGCTCATTCTCACTAAATGAGAAGTTTGTACGTATACTATACTCTTGACCTGGGAATAGTCCTGTACCTCGACCTTTTATGTGATAAACAGCCGTGGAAATTTTATTCCTACTAAGGGTCATATCACCCTTATTTCTATCAGACCAATTACCCCTAGTTAATGTATTATCTTCTCCACCACCATCACTTCTTGGGTTAGAAAGAATGGTAAGAGCAGGTGATTCAGTTGGTGGTTGAGTACTAATAATTACTCTGTTATTAAAGTAACCAATACCTTCAACAGTAATCTTATCCTTAAATGTAACAGGAGTATCAAATGATGTTACCAGTGTAGTGATAATATCTGTATCATCTTCAGATGACTCAAGTTGAGCTTTCTCTAGGAATGTCTCTTCACCAGTGATAGCATCAATCTTCTTGTTACCAATGTATAGGTCACCATTAGAGTTAAGACCAGTATAGAATACAATACCACCATCCTCACGTTTTGCTTGTGAGTAGTAGTCTTGGAACTCAGAAAGTATAACTTCCTGTCTTGCTGGTAGACCAGATGAATAGTTACCTGGACCAAAACCAAGGTATTCAAACGTATGGTTACCAGATCTAGCAATAGATGGTCTTCTTAGTTCAATGTATACCTTCTGATCATGAACAGATTCAGTATCACCAGCAATAGGAATCTGTCTCTGTTCTGAACCAGCAGTAGCATTACCTGTAACAGCTTGGAGTGTATTACCAGCATTAGCATAGGTGTATCCACTAAAGTATCCTGACTGAGTTAGATCTTCAATTGCTTCCTTAGTCATTGACCTCTTATAGTCATTGACCCAGACAAGACCATGTGTATAGTTGTCTGCGAAACTGTTAGCAGCAGGTGGATCAGTAATTAATGCGTTCTTAGTACCATTGTTGTCTATAACCTGATACCATAGAGGATCATTCTTATAGTCTAGTGGATAAAGTGAGGAGATAGGCTGAGAGAACTTAAAGTTCTGGAAGTTAGCACCTACACCAGCACCACGAGGCATTGGAGAAATATTACCACGAACAGCAGTTAGATAGTAAATACCATCTTGCTGGCCAGCAACACGTTCTTGAATGATATCAGAATCAAAGATATAGAATGTATCATCAATGTCTTTAACATCTTCAACAGAAACAACCTTATAGGTATTACCAACTGTATCATTTAATGTATCACCAGGTGTGACTGTGAATACATTAGAATCACCAACAACATAAAGGTTATTACCTTTACTATCTCTACCACCATTAACATCTGCCTGTTGATCAGCATAAACAGCACCTTGCTGGAATCTTGTGGCAGTTAATGGATTGTATGTTGGTCTAGCACTTACATCCTTAAGGATGATATAATGCTTAGTATCAGCACCTACAACTACTGAGAAGTATGCATGTAGATAACCAAATCCACTGCTACCACCAGTCCACTCTACTATGTTAGTAGGAGCAGATGTAGTCTTACTTGTAGCAAATGAACCTGCTTGTGGAGCATTAATCTCTACAGTATGGAATACTGTATTCTTTAAGTTTGGTGCGTTAGTATCGTCAACTGTGTGGTCAAATACAGTAAGCTCTAGTTTCTCAGAACCTGCTGGACCTATCTTCCTAGCAGAACGAATACTGAATCGAATATAGTTATCAGTATTAACAATGCGAGGATGGTTATCTGGATCATATATGTTCTTAGCTGTTAATGTACCAGCCTGCACTGCTGCATCAAAGTCAACCTTGGACATACCAAGTGTCTCAGTTGAGTTAGCAGACTGTGGGTTACGGAAATCAGCGATATCAGGAGATCCACCAACTTTTTCAAGTACTATATTCTGTGGAAGTAGATTACGCTTAGTATCAGTACGGATCTTCATTACAAATCCGTTGTTTGGTTGCCTTACAGAACCAGGATATTCTTTTGGTTGTACATATCTTAAACGATAGATACGATCATTAGCAACACGATCATCCTTGAGACGAGTATAGTAAGAATCTGTTGTCTGTGTCTGACCTGAAGAAGGATCATAATCACTCTCTTGAATCCTAGTGATTATATTATCATCAAGACTAGTCTCATCCTTAAGATTCAAGTACCACAATCCATCAGGTATTGGTGGAACTCTAGATGCAGCAGTATCAACAAACGTAGGATCAAATCTCATTGGTGATGTACGCTTGTTAGCGAAGACATACCAATATTGATCTGGATTATTGACTAAAACTACCTCTGGTGCACCAGCTATAGCATCAGCAGCAGTAGCAAAGATCTTAAATGTATCTTCTGTTTCATACCTTACATAGTACTCTTGGGTAGGAGATACCAGAGCTCCACCACCACCAGAAAGTGTAGGTAATGTAGGAGCAGTACCACCATCAGATCCTTCTTTTCTAAAGAAGACTTTCTGTAACTCAGTAGAAGGTATACCATTTGTTGGCTTATCAAATATATGAGCAACCTCTGTCTTGAATATAGTACCACTTGATCCATCAAAGGTAACTTTATATTCATGTAGATCATATGCTGAATCTAATACGTACTGTTCGATTAGAATCTCAACATCCTCATCAAGAGATTCTGTCTCAGGTGAGTAGATGTAAATACCAGCGGCTGCTGCCTCTGCTGACTCAGCAAGCATTAACTTAGTTTGGTCACCACCATCAAATATACCACTGTAAACAGCACCATCATTGTAGTTGAATGGTTGTGTGTTACGACCTGGAGCAATTACATAATATTTTCTATTTGGTTGGAACCCAAGTGGTAGACGAACGTCTCTCTCATCTGGAGTCTTACCTGATTTAGCACGAGCAACCAGTCTTACTGGTGTTCCAGTCTCAAACTTGTGTGGATTAGTACCACCAGCATCAACAGTGAATAGAGTTGCACGTTGAGCAAACTGATCACTAGATGTAGATGGATTTAATCTTGCAATAGAATTCTGTGATGGAGATGTCTTAGTTGTAGCAGCAAACTGTCCAGCATTATTAGAGTATGCAGTAACACCATCAGTAGTAGCACTAACAAAGGTATGTGCATATGCACCACCAATCTGTACGCCAAACTGCTTACCACGTACAAATGTATGTGTGTAGTTACCACCACTAGCAATAGAAGAACCAAGAGCAGATACAAATGTATGTGCAGAAGTATCAGAAGACTTACCAACATCAACCGTAATTGTAGTTCCTGTTGATGCTAGTATAGGTAATGATGTATCACGTGCAGGATCACCAGCACGAGGATATGTATGGTTAGTAGTATTATTATCCTTAGCACATGTAAATGTGATAGAATCATCTGCTATCTTAACAGACTCACCAGCAAGTGTAATACCATTAGCAATAGCACTTACAAATGTATGTGGATAGTCACCACCAGTCTCTACTGCAGCTCTTGTTATGCAATTTGCAGAAGCAGAAACAAATGTATGAGCAGTAGCATTAGTAGATGGAATACTAGTTAATACATTAATAGTAAATCCATTCTGTGTAACTGTATCAATCTTAACCCACTTACCACTAATAGGATCACTAGGTCTAGGATATACATGGTTAGTACCATTATTATCCTCCATGCAAGTAAAGGTTAGACTGTTATCTGCAATCTTGATGAAGTCACCTGCAGCAAATCCATGATTAGCAAGAGTAAATGTTATTACACCTGTGTTAGGATCATATCCAGCAGCAGTTGGAGTGTAACCAGTATTAGGTACAAATGTATGGGTTGTAGTATTTGTAGATGGTATAGTGGTTAGAACATTAACAGTAAAGTTAGAGTTCTCGTGCTCAATACCATTAGCAGTAGCACTTACAAATGTGTGTAGTGTTGTGTTAGTAGAAGGAGCACTCTTTAATACCTGTACAACAAATGTATCTGCAGATACGTTAGAAACATCCAACCATGTTCCACTAGCAGGATCTCTCTCAGTAATACCACCACCACTTCCTGTTACAAATGCATGAGTAGTAACATTAGTAGAAGGAAGTACATCTAAAACTACGACATCAAATGATGATGCTGCTACATTCTCAATCTTAAGCCACTTACCACTAACAGGATCACCTGCACGTGGGTATGTGTGGTTAGTAGCATCACTATCCATTGCACATGTGAATGTTAATGAGTCATCAGCAAACTTAATTTCAGTTCCTGCAACCATTCCATGAGGAGAACTTGTAGTAATACTCAAAACACCTGTAACAGGATCGTAAGTAGTTCCAGTAGTTGCTGTATGAGTTGCAGATGCAGATCTAGGATATGTGTGGTTAGACCCATGTCCATCTTCAGCACAAGTAAAGGTTAATGAATCGTCAGCGATCCTTACTCTATCACCATTACTGAATCCATGACCAGCAGATGTAATTGTAAGAGCACCTGTTGTTGGGTTATAATCTGCATCAGTTGCTGTATGCTGAGTATGTCCAACAGCAGTAACAGTAACAGAAGTATCATAAGCTGGATCAGAAGATCTTGGATATGAATGATTAGATCCACCACCATCTTGAGCACATGTGAATGTTAAAGAGTTTGCAGCAAATTTAACAGCATCTCCAACAATCAGACCATGCTTACCAACATCCAGAGTCATTGCACCTGTTGTTGGATTGTAATCAACAGCAGTAGGAATGAAACCAACTAGAGGAGATGTACCAACATTAACATCAAATGTAGTGTCTGTTACACCAACAACATCAATCCACTTGTTACTATATGGATCTGTTGATCTAGGATATGACTTCTGTGAGGAATTACCATCCATATCACAAGTCATTATCAAGGAGTTATCAGCAATTCTTACTCTATCTCCTAGAGAGAATCCATGATTAGCAACAGTAGTTGTTAATATACCACTTACAGGATTGTATGAAGCATCTGTAGCTGTGTGAGTACTTGGTCCACTAAGAGTGTGACTACCAATAGTAAGAGTCATCTGACCAGTGGTAGGAGTATAAGTAGCAGCAGTTGGTGTGAAAGTAACCTCTGGTGTTGCACCAACAGCAACAGTTATCTTACCAGTCTGTTTCTTAACAGCACCAGCAGATGCTGATACAAAGTTATGAATAGATGTATCTGGTGAAGGTGATACATTAATTAAGAATGTATCATTAGTAGCAGTAGTAACCTCCAACCATTCTGTTGAAGCTTCGTCAGTTGCTCTAGGATATGTGTGATTACTTGCGTTGTTGTCCTTAGCACATGTAAATGTTAATGAATCATTTACAAGCTTAACCATACTACCAACTCTAGTAACAGAGTTGTTACCAGCAGAAACAAACCTATGCTCAGATGTATCAGAAGAAATTCCAATCTGAACATCAAATGTATTACCTGTTATATTCTGTATAGGTAGTTTCTTACCTGCAGCAGGGTCAGTTGCTCTAGGATAACTATGATTAGTAGCATGACTATCCTTAGCACATGTAAATGTAATAGAGCTGTTAGCAAGGATAACACTAGTACCAGCAGCAAACTGATGATTAGCAACAGTAAGAGTTAATATACCTGTAGCTGGATCAAAACTAGCATCAGTTGGTGTATGTGTGCTACGTGCTTTGAATCCATGATTAGAAACAGTAAGTACAAGCTCACCGTTTACTGGATTATAATCTGCAGCAGTCGGTGTATGATCTGTCTGCTCTACATCAGTAACTTCAACCTTAGTGTTGTATACTGGATCAGATGTTCTAGGATATGAGTGCTCAGTTTGGTTACCATCTTGTGTACAAGTAAATACTAAAGCATCTTTCTCTAACTGTAATGTATTTCCTTGAGATATATTATGAGCACCAAGACTTAATACTAGATTACCAGTAGCAGGGTCATATGTAGCATCACTAACATTATGTCCTACAAGCGGTGTTGTACCAACATTGATAGTAACAGTATCAGCAGTTATGTTAGTGATATCTCTAATAGCATTCTTATATGCTGGATCTCCTACACGTGGATAAGCATGGTTTGATCCATGATTGTCCATACCACAACTGAATGTTAATCCATTCTGATTAATACCAATTTTATTCTGAGCAGATAGACCATGATTAGCCATAGTCAAAGTCAAATCACCAGTAGCACCATCATATACTGCACCAGTAGGTGTATATGTTCCTAGTGCCTGTGATGAGATACCAGCAGTATCAATACCATACTCTATTATCTGGAATAAAGTAGCCATTGCTGAAATAACATCAGCACAATATATTGCATTAACAGGATTAGGATCAGTTGTAATTGATGTATCTTTTGTCTGAGTATAAGATGTAACAACACCTGCTCTAGGATTATAAGTTACATTCTGAATAATTGAATTAGCAATCTCTTTTGCTTTTCTGAAAGTATAGATTGATTGCTCTTCTTCTCCAGCAAGATCAGCACCTACAACATATAGATTAGCAGCATCCCAAACCTTATTGTTTGATCCAAACTTAATATTATATGCAACTGCCTCGATAACATCTACAACGTCATCGTAGCAATTAACATTACCACCTGGAACTGTGTGTTGAGGATACTGAATATTCATATCCTTAACTGCTACATCAGCAATATATTCCTTATTAGCAAGTAACAAGTCATGTGCATCAGCAAAACGATCACCAACTGGGTTAATACCTTGGTTAATGATTGTCTTGATGTTATTCATCAAGGTTGCTATAGCCTGTGCAGTATCATTACACTGAGGGTATACTGTATCCTGAGTAAGATTTGTATCTACATCACCTTCTATAGATGAGTATACACCTTTACGAACACCATTCTGATCTTCTAATGAGAACCATAGGTTAGCAGATGAATTAGATCCAGTAGCATTTCTAGCAGCACCATCGAAAGGTGTACTTCTTTGTCCAGCAACAACACTACCAAGCTCAATAGTTGTTGGGTTAACAATACTCTTAATGTAGGTATCAGTAGGAATATTTGCTGTTGTTAAAGTATTAGGATCAGCAGTTGTATTATTAGCATTAACTCCTGTATATTCCTGAACCTTCATACCAATAACAAGTCCAACAGTTGATGGAACTGTTACTAAGGAAGAGTTATTAGAAATAGAACATCCTGTCTGTAAGTATGTCCAGTTACGAATAGATGCAATAGCAAGATCACGAGCATATTCAAAACCTTCGATAGTCTCGAACTTCTCGTTATCAATGTAGTTTAATTCACCAGCACTGAAGTATGACTCAGCAGCTTGAATAGTGTTGATGTTACCACCAAGACGTAAGTCTGAGATAACAGCATCGAGAACCAATCCAACGTCTCTCTGACACTTACTGATAATTATATTCTTACTGAGAAGAGCTGGATACTTCTTAGTGATGAATCCATAAGTCTCTTCTTGAATAAATTCTTTATTATCCTCTATTCTATTAGCAGCATCTTGTGACTTATTATCTACAACTACTGTACTAGGATTAAGGATCTGTAATGATGATGGATAGAAATTATAACCAGAAGGTGATAATGTAGCATTATAGATTGCATCAGGTACAGGAGATTTACCAGAAGAAGCAGAATATGGATCTAACTCAACATATATCTTCTCATTACTCTTAGCACCTATTCTATATCCATTAAGAGTAGCAGCAGGACGCTTCTTAGGATCTGTAACATTATCACTACCACCAAAGTAAAGTCTTGTATTAGTATCACGTGATGCCTGTACATCCCATGTATAGTAATCAACTCTATCTCGGTTAGCAGTTGAATCAATTAATTTTTCTGGTGGTATGATAGAATCAATGTAACCACCTTTGTCTTGTGCAAAGGAATATCCTTTATGTCCCTTAGCATGTAGTGATGTATTACCAAAGTTACTGTTAGAGTTGGTGATACTCATATCACCACCACTTTCCATTAGGAAGTGATCAGCGAAACCAACAGCGAAGATACTAACACACTGAATGAATGCATCATTGATTGCCTTAATGTGGCAGTTTCTCCAGTCATCCTTCCAATATGCATCACCCTTAGTGTGGTAAGGTACTGTTGCAAATGCATCAGAAAGAGATGCTTGGTTCCAAGTATTTGTAAACTTATCGTATCTGATGAATGCTCTATCGTCTTTCTGTAGAGATACACCAGTGTACTGAGCACAGACCATAGACTTGAAGCCTGTGACCTTACTACCATCTGCTAATAGACCACAGATACCCCATGTAGACCTGATAGACAGGTTAAACATGTATGGAGAAGCAGATTCAACTGAGTCTACCTCTGCTTGTACATAAGCACCATTAGAGAGACCATTAGCAGTAGAATATGTCTGATTATTCTGTAAATTTAAAGATGTTACAGTACCAGGTAGAGTAAAGCTAAACCTTCTTCTATTGAGTGGGTCTATACTAGCAACATTAAATGTTCCATTCAATGCTTCATCTAGACCATTATTTTGTACAGCAAAGAACTGGTTCTTAATATAACCATGAGCAATCTTCGTTGTTACATTAACAGTAATCTGACCTTGTGGAGTTGAATCAACTACCTGTAATGATTCAATAGATCTTAAGTCAGATAGAGGACCAACAATACGAGTCTCACTTACATTACCACTAAACTCATTCTGATCATCAATAGTAGGTTGATACTGTGCAAAAGATTGAGCAACCTTACTATAGTAAAGTTCTAGTTCAGGTTTCTCAGCATACTGGAATACAGTAATCTTGTGGTGTGAGTACTCAGGTATAGCAAGGTTAGCATTATCGTTCTTACGATAGTAAACCTTACCAACACCAGCAGTAGTATCAAATAAAGGAGACTTAGTAGTAACGTCTCCATCCTTAATTGTAAACTGCCAGATGTAAGCACCACCAGTTACATTGAAGATAGAAGTTCTACCTTGCTCTTTATCAGCAGGATCAGGCACATATAAAGGACGTATATGTGTTCTACGAAGATCATAACCAATTAAAGAACAGCCACGAGGAACAATACAACCACCCTCAGTACCATTAAACTTGTATAGGACGTTATCAGGATTAGACAGATCCACAACCGAAGAATCTGTCCAAGCATTAGTATACTGATCGAATCCAAAAACAGGAGTTCCAGATGTTGAAACTAATCCAGGTCTATTATCAATATAGTGATCACCAGGCATAAGCATGATGGTGAATTCATCAAATCGATCATTATCGATTCCAGGAGCATAAGAATATCTTGCTACCTCGATAAATGCCCTTTGAATGGTTACAAATGGGCGGTTTGGTGAATTACCTCTATTGTCTAATTCATCAGAAGCATTGAAATCATCTGGTGAGACATACAAATATCTACCAGTCTTACTGGAGATTAAGTTATCTAATCTTGTTAATGGCATAGTCCTTGGATTACCAATTGGTTGTTATAGCTGTCCTTGGGTTATTTATCAGAGTTATTCTCTCTCATTTCAGCATGAAGACGTTCAAGAGCTTTAGTTGCTTCAGGAGTTTCTTCCCACTCCCATGTCTCCTCACGTCCTTTCTTGTCAGTTTTAGTGAATTGCTTTTTCATAGTATTATTGCACCCAATCTATTTAGATGGTGTAAAGTAGTTAAAGTTTATCACACACTTAAATCTTGCGTCAAGTTGACTAACACCTCTATGGGATAATGATGATGGAAAAGTAATAAATCTGTTAGCACGACATTCTACTTTAGAACCATCTTCAAATTCGGTATACCCATCACATGTATTCATATAAAAGATACCTGTGGTCATACTATCACATTTATAATCATTATGAAACTCACTATAATAACGGTCAACACCACTTACTACATTACTAACAGTTCCCTCCTCACCATGCCACACATCAAGTCCCACTTTTAAAGGTTCAAGATTAGCTTTAATTCTGTAGATACCGATAGTACTCAATCTAGATAATATTGGTAGCATTAAAGGAAATTTCTCAGATCTTGTGAATACACGAGCATCACTATTCATCTCATAAAATACATGAGTGAACTGATAATTATTAAAATCAACTGATCCATTTACCTTCGCTTCATTATAATACCAAGGTACACCACCAAAAAAGACTTCTTCTCTGAGCTGACCAAACTCTACCTTAGTTAAATAATCATCGTGTAAATTTATCATTGGTGTAAATAAGCAGATATGATGTATTTTTTACCTTTATTGGGTGTTACTCCTCTATGGATACAATTCCATGTCGATGGAAACATAACCAGTTTACCAGTAGAAGGTATAATTTTCTTACCACTAATGAATTCAGTCTCCCCACCGTCAACATCATTCAAATAAAATAACATAGCGATCATTCTAGGAGATTTTCTATCTATCACAAAATCATCATGCCAGTGAAAATATCCACCTGGTTCATATGCCTTTACATTATAACCATGATCATCAAACTTTGCATTATAAAATGGATTAGGAGTTGGATCAAGCTTATTGAAAATTTCAAAGCAATAATCTATGTAGTTCTGTATATTCTCACTAACACTCTTAGAAATTATATCATCCAAATCTTTCCAATCTTCCAGATCTGTTATATACAAATCTATAGAAGTCTTTAAACTGTTTTTAACTATTCTACTACTATTATCAGAATTACCTATAAGACCAGGAGCTTTACGATCATCACCTTCAAATTTTTCTATTATCTGTTCACATACTTCCTTACTTAAAGCAGTTTCATTAACATAGATGAAATCCTCCATCACGATTTTTGGCCAGAGAAATTTTTACGAAAAAGGGGGAATCTCACCCCCAATTAGTCATTTGGGTAACAAGGCTGACTTAACCCCGATCACTTAAACAGTCGCTAGTGTGCGAGCTGCCGCATATGGAATGCGAGTGAATGCTACGATGTTATTCGCAGCAGGTGTATCTGTTTTTGCAGATGTGGTTTGCTTATCCAAGCAGGTTTCAGTCCCGATCCTTATACCCTGTCGAAGCCATGGCATCCCCTAGCTATGGAGATGAGGGGAATCGAACCCCTGTCCAGAATGTAGGTGTCGTCACCTATCCTCAGAAGAGGATGCCATCAGAGGGATTTGAACCCCCGACCTTGGCTTTACAAAAGCCCTGCACTACCACTGTGCTATGATGGCAATCAATGATGAGGGTCGTATCTATTAATGACTGAGTATACTATCACTAAAACTATTAATCCGATACAGATTACAGGTAATACAAGATGCATTTAATTTTTTCGTCTATGGTTGTAGTATATCATGCCTTCGATAAAATTTCAAGTGCCCCCACTTAGCACCCCAGACCTGTTGATCTGTCTCTAAGTCGAAACCCTTATCGAGAACCCAATAAGAATCATCAGTCAATTCTATTTCATTAAGAAGATATGTCTCTTTACCCTTGTACATGACTGTACAGTCTGAGCTTGCTGTCTTACCGTGATAGACAACACCAGACCTTACGAATTTAATATCACACCCCAATCTCCTCTGCAGAGGAGCTTCTTTTAGTTTATTTAGATTTGAACACAGAACATATTGTCTAGGATCATCTATGGAATAATTCTGAACAATATAACCGTCATCAACTTCAATAACCTTTAAGATAAACTGTCTGTATGGATCTTTAGGACAATAATCATAACACTGCTCACCATAAAATATCCCATCGCTTAACTTAACGTGGGATATATTAATATGAGCATAACGACTGGGATCCTTCATTGCTTGATGCTGGTTACCAAAGTGACCAACTAAGCAATCTTCAAAGCTTTTCATCAGGCATAGTTTCAACTGTTATAACAGGTACATCAAATAATAAAGGATGTATCTCTTCTTGTAGTAAATATTCTGAATTCTTTAAGATCTGTTCTTGAGTAAACTCTGGGTTCAAAGCACACTCAAATAATATCCACCTATCTTCTCGCTGGTCTCTGGTTAGTGGATCGTATGTAAAGGGAGTATTCTCTATGAAATACATCTTCACTGGTGTTCCATCTAACCAGCAGTGTTTTATATTAACCCTGTAACCAGCGAACGCCATCACTTAAATTCATCTACTCTATGTAGACAATCAATCCACTAATTTTTCAGGAATACCACTACCTACCTCTTTACCATAGAGTTGTGGTAGAAATCCTTCCCACTCATATGGTGCTTTACCATTTAGTTGAGACTTTAAGTAAGCATACTTACAGATTAGTCTATCAAGTTCATCAAACTGATCTTTTGCCTTTTGACGTTGTTTTATGACTGCTTCTTCAGTTTCACAACCTTTAGTGTATCCTATGAGTTGTGTTGTCTCAAGATTATTTTCATCTTGAACAAACTTTTTCATGTGAGTCATGAAAGCATCTTTGATATAGTCATCCTCTTTAGTACATATAACTAGTGGATTTTCGATGCTCTCATTGTTATACTCCAGTTCTAATCCTAAAAAATTTAAAGCTTCCTTCTTAGCTTTTGAACCTGCAGGTATGTGTCTAACATTAGTTACCTCAGATTCAACTAAGATAGTTGCAGCAATCTTATCAACATCTCTTTCTTTGAACTGGTGATCAGAACGGTTAACCCAGTCTTTAATAGGTTCGATAGTGTCTATGACGTTACCCTTTTTTGCTTCTCTCTTTGTCCAATTAACACCTGTGTTGATAAAGTCTTGTCGAGATGCTTCATCTGCATGTGGGTGATCATTTGCACTTAACTGAACATGATCCTTAACATCTTGGAAGTCATAACCATCCTTAAGAGTGTATAACCATACAGGTGCTGTTGTCTCTCCAAGCTTTTGAAGTTGAATCCACCTGTTGAAACCATCCCAAAGATAATATTCTCCTTGATAGAAGATAACTATCAAAGGTCTCTGTGTTACGTCCCAACCCTTTGCAAGATCTTTTGCTTTAAGTGTAGTACCACCTGCACGAGCTTCGTTTGATTCTTCATCAGTATTTACCCTAGTCATATCAAAGATATAAAACTTACCTTTATCTAATCCCCAAAAGGGTGGAGGATTCTTGGTGATTGCTGCAAACACTTCGTTCTCTACGACTGTTTCCCAGTTTCCACCAAGGAAAGGAGCAAAGGTTCTCACGCTGCTTTTTGTTACCGTCATAATTTTAAATAAGTAATCTAATAGTATTTAACAATTTTAAGTATGTAATTCGACTTATGTTAAGAAACCGAAATATTGCCAATAAAAAAGAGACCCCGAAGGGTCTCTTGATCCATCTCGAACCGAGACTATTTAGAATGTGAACTTAGCACCGATTTTAGCAGCGTAGTCACGAACTGTGTCGCCGTCTGCATCTTCGCCGTTAGTAGCACCAGAAAGCTCTGCATAGATTCCTAGATCTTCAGAAACTCCGTAAGAAGCACCAACCTTACCAGAGATTTCTGTCTCTGTATCGTCAGTAGCATCTGAATGGTTCAAAGTAGGACCACCCTGTACGTAGTAAGCAATCTTACCTTCTGCACCTGCAACGCCCTCATATCCAAGATGGATATCAGTACCAGTAGCAGAATAGTCGCCATCAGGATAAGAAAGGTTGCTTTCAACATTCACGTAAGGACCAGCAAAAGCTGCACCAGCGAGAAGGAAAGGAGATGCTGCAACAGCAGCAATTGTTGATTTGATA
>Ga0208261_1000078_pt1 | contig 39296 bp, 36 predicted proteins | sample Knorr_S7_td_DCM__FD_185595 | JGI IMG/M metagenome (GOLD analysis project Ga0208261, IMG submission 185595) | Marine microbial communities from Southern Atlantic Ocean transect - Knorr_S7_td_DCM_ad_131m_LV_B (SPAdes) (version 3) | ecosystem: Environmental > Aquatic > Marine > Oceanic | place...
ATAAACTTTAGAAATCACATAAATAATGCCCCTATCATAGATAGATTTATGATCTGTCTGATTAAGGTAGGGGGATAATTACTAAAGACACTTAAGTACGACTCACTATTTGTAAGTGTAATATTCTAGACCGTTTTTACGACAGTTATATTAGAATCGTACTTGTAGATATTAATAATGAAAGCTGTTATCTAATACTAGATATGACTGTTGAAATAATTTGATAGTATTAAATAAACTTAAATAACAAAAAACAATATGGGATTTATTCAAAATTTAGGACCACTACAGCTAGTTCTTATAGTTGTTGTAATTTTAGTTCTTTTTGGTGTAGGTAAACTTCCTCAAGTAGGTAAAGGGGTTGGTCAAGCTATAAATGAGTTTAAAGCAGCCTTAAACAAATCAGATAAAGAAGACGAAAAAAAAGATTAGTTTCAAAATTTTATAAGATTTTGAAACGTATCAAACCTCACTATTATCGCTGATAACATTAATGCAACCACGATTAGTATTAAGAAAATAATACCAATATAAAATCTAAATGTTTTCTTTTCAGGCTCAGTTATTCTAATAAGAATAAGTCCGAATTCATAAAGTAGAATCATAGGTAAAGCCACTGTTATTTGAGTTATAGGGTCTACAGTAGGGGTTATAATCGCTCCTAGTACGAATGCTAAAAGAATTACCCATCTTCTAAATCTCTTTAATGATTTATGAGTAATAATTCCTAATCTCCCCAATAAAAACATTATCAAGGGGATTTGAAAAATTATTCCCATCCAAAACATTAGAGAAAACATCAAAGCAGTTAACGGTCCAATATTTATCATGGGTTGAGCTATATCATCACCAAATGTTATAAGAAAATTAAGTGCACTTGGAATCACAAAAAAATAACTAAAAAAAGCTCCAGAAATAAAAAAAATAAAACATAAAGGAATTAATAAATAAATATAAAGTTTTTCCTTACCTCTCAAACCAGGCCTAAGAAAGAAAATTATTTCTCCAAGTAAAAAAGGGATTGATAAAGATATTCCTAAAATTATAGAAACTCTTGCTGCGGCTCCCCAGGCTTCTGTTACCCTTCCAAAGACTATTTGACCATCAGCTCCTGCTTCTAATAGTATTTTATTTGCCGGTTCTATAAATATTTGAATTATTTGTTTGAAGAAAATCAGAGAACCAACAGTAAAAATTGTTAGAAAAATAAAGTATCTTATTAATCTTTTTTTTATCTCTTTAAAATGATCTAAAATATTTACAGGCTTATCTTCAGTTAGCAAATTATTCTTTTCCTATATCTTTTTTTATCTCACGAACTGATTTTGAAGTTTTTTCAGATAAGTTATTTAAGCTTTCCTTAAGATTTTGGAGTTCTTCAATATCATCATCTACATCAATAGTTTGCTCAACGGCAGAAATAAGTTCATCTCTTTGTTTCTTAAATTCTGAATAAACTAATCTAGTTTTTCTTATAAATACTAATAAATTTGCAGGCCCTACAATAAATAAAGCAATGATCATAATCATCACTAGTTCAAATCCACCTATTCCAAAAATATTCATTTTATACTTTCAAGCACTTAGAAAATGTAATTTTATCTATAAATCCATGCTCCATTAAAAAACTTTTTATCAAACAAGTCGGGAGACCTAAAATGTTTTCATAACAACCATAAAAACATTTTATGAAATCAAATTTTTTATTTTGTATGCCATACCCACCAGCTTTATCTTTATAATAACCAGTATCAATATATTCTTTTATTTTATCAGCAGAAATATTAGTAGTTTTGACTAATGAAATTTTTTTTTCTGAAAAGATTAGTTTTTCATTCTTAACAACTGAAATATTAGTTATTACCTCATGAAAAGAATTTCTAAGTTTCAATAGAATTTTCATAGCATCATCATCATTAATGGGTTTCTCAATTGTTTCATTATTTATATTAATGACTGTATCAGCACCAAATATAAAATCGTTTCTTAGAATCTTTGAAATACTCATAGCTTTATTTTCAGAGTTAAATTTTGAAATTTCTAAAGAAGACATGTCATATATTTTTTTCTCTTGAAAATCAGGAGATCTAAACTTAAATCTTTTAGATATTTGTAATAATAATTCTTTCCTCCTTGGAGAGGTGCTAGCAAAAATCAAATCATTCATTTACTAAATCCAAAATCCCTAGAACTTCAACATGCCTTGTTTGAGGAAACATATCGAAAGGAATTACTCTTGATATATGAAAAATATTACCCTTAATCAACCTAGAAATATCAATTGCAAAATTTTCAGGAGAACAAGATATTAGTATAATTTTTTTTGGCTTAATATCTTTTATTATTTTGATCACTTTTTCATCACAACCAATTCTTGGAGGATCTAAAATAAGAACATCAATATTTTCAGTATATGATTCTAAAATATCTTCAGTTTTACCAAGTAAATATTCAATGTTTGAGAATTTTTTAGAATTTTCCTTAGCATCTTCCACTGCTGAAAAAGATTCTTCTATTCCTACTATTTTTTTTACATAAGGAGCTATCAAACAAGTGAATGTCCCTACTCCACAATATGCATCGAGAACAGTATGATGTTTTGAAAATATATTTTGATCTAATAATTCTGAAAATATATTTTCTACCTGAGAAATATTTACTTGAAAAAAACTTGGGCTAGCTACCTGATATTCATTATCAAATATTTTTTCAGTATAATATTTTTGACCAGTTTCAAAATCTACATCTGAAAATTTTGGTTGTATCAAATAAGAAGATGTTTCATCTGAAGCTCTTATACTAACTTGTGTTTTATCAGATAAGTTACCTGATAAAATCTTAATTTTTTCATTAATTGTTTCATTCATAATTCTACAGTGATCTATTTTTACCCATTTTCTTTCTAGAAAATTTACAAATCCAATTTCTTCTCTTAATTCTTTCTTTCTAACGGTAAATCTTCCATGATTTCTATAATGAATCTTTTTATTAGATGAGATAGTTTCAGATAAATTACTTACTTCTACTTTCTGGCGAATTAAGTTATCACCAACAATATCTTGCTTCAATTTCAATTGTTTTTCATATTTTAAGTGTAACCACTGACAACCTGTACATTCTCCAAAAAAAATACAATCAGGCTCAATTCTATCTGAAGATTTCTTAATGATTTTAACTAACTTTGCTATAACTTTTTCTGGATATATTTTTAAAATTGATGCCTCAATTTCTTCTCCTATGATTGAATTAAATACAATCACAGGAGCATCCTTAAAAAATGCTTTACCAACACCCATTTCATCATACTCAACTATGGAAAGTTTTAGCGACTGATCAAGCTGAAAATTATGTTTTTCTGTTATATTTGGTCCAGAATAAATATTCTTTTTTCTTCTTTTGCCCATATATTAGATTCTAACAATTTTAGATTGCTGATAATATTTAATTGTAAAAAGAATCATCATTATGCAACAGAAAGTAAAAGTAAAACGAAAGTTACCAGATTGGTTTAAGGTAAAGTTTCCTGCTGGGGAAAATTTCCATGAACTAAAAGAGAAATTTTCAAAAGCATCGCTAAATACAGTTTGTGAAGAGGCTGCTTGTCCTAATATCGCTGATTGCTGGGATAGAAAAACTGCAACATTTATGATTCTAGGGGATACATGTACTAGAGCTTGCTCATATTGTAATGTAAAAACTGGATGGCCTGGCTTTGTTGATAAAACAGAACCGTTCAGGGTAGCAATGACTATAAAACAAATGGAGCTTAACTACGTTGTTATAACATCAGTTGACAGAGACGATCTTGAAGATGCTGGATCAGAAATATTTGCAAAAACAATTAGTGAAATAAAAAAACTTTCTCCCAATATAAAAGTAGAGGTGCTAACACCTGATTTCAATGGTTCCGTTAACTTAATAAAGAATGTTATTAATGCAGGACCTCATGTCATGAATCATAATATTGAAACTGTTAGAAGGGTTTTTAAGAAAGTTAGACCAAAAGGTAATTATGACCTTTCTTTAAATTTTCTTTCTGATTCAAAAAAAATTAAACCTGATCTTCCAACTAAGTCAGGAATGATGGTTGGTCTTGGAGAGACCAAAGATGAAGTGATTGAAACAATGAAAGATCTAAGAGATCATCAATGTGATTTATTGACTATAGGTCAATATCTCAGACCATCAAAAAAACATCATCCAATTATAAAATTCTATAATCCTAGAGAATTTACTGAATTTCAAAATATAGGACTTGATATCGGATTTAGTCATGTAGCAGCTGGGCCTCTAGTTAGATCATCCTATCATGCTGATGAACAACACAATGCAGCTGTAGAAAAATTAATTAATCAAATCAAGAGCTAAATTTTGTCTAAACTCTACATAATAGGTTCTCCTATAGGCAACTTAGAGGACATCACTATTAGAGCTGTAGATATATTGAAAAATTTAGAGTATGTTTTTTCTGAAGATACTCGAATAAGCAGCAAGCTGATGAAAAAATTTGATATTAATACTTCACTATTGCCAATCTATACTTCAAAAAAAGAACTTAATAAAAATAAATTTCTAGATCTAATAACAAAGAGTGATATAGGATTCTTAACTGATGCCGGATCTCCAGGAGTATCAGACCCTGCAGGAGAATTTGTAAAAATAGCAAGAAATAATAATCACGAAATTATTCCAATCCCAGGAGTGTCTTCAGTAACATCGGCTTTTTCGGTATCTGGGCTTGAATCAATTGGATTTTCATTTTTAGGTTTTTTGCCCAAAAGTGATAAACAGAAATTGAGCTACTTAGAACAATTTTCAAATTCTAATAATCCTATTGTTATATTTGAATCTCCAAGAAGAATTATAAATACATTTCGATTCATTAGAGACAAGTTAAATATTAGTGAAATATTTGTTGCAAAAGAAATGACTAAAATTTATGAGACTATATTTCAAGGTCCTGTAGATGAGGCTATAAAAAAATTCAGTAATGAAAAAGGAGAATTTGTAATTATCTTCAAGAATGAAAATAATCAAATTGGCAATTCATTTAATAAGAAATACGATAAAATTTTAATTGATGGGTATGAAAAAGGTATTAAAGGTAAAAAACTATTAGACTTATTATCTGAATTAACTAAAACTAAAAAAAGTTTTTTTTATGACAGATGGTTGGATATAAAAAATCAAAATGGTAAATAAACAAAAAAATATATTAGTTTGTGTTGCTTGGCCTTATGTAAATGGCCCTCCTCATCTTGGTCATATAGCAGGTATGAGTATTCCAGCAGATATTTTTGCAAGATACAACAGATTAATTGGTAATAATGTGGCTATGGTTTCAGGTTCTGATATGCACGGAACTCCTGTAACGCTTTTAGCAAATGATTTAGGGGTTTCTCCTGAAGAAATCTCTTCAAAATATCATGACATATGGTCTAAAAGCCTCAAAGATATGAATTTTCAGTATGATTTATATACTAATACACATACAGATAACCATATGGAAATTGTAAAGGATATATTTTCAGATTTGTTAGCTAAAGAATTACTTGAAATTAGAGAACAGCTAATGCCTTATTCAATTACTGAAAATATATTTCTAAGCGATAGGCTGGTTGAAGGAGAATGCCCTTGTGGAGATAATGAAAAAGCTCGAGGAGATCAATGTGAACAATGTGGCAAAACTCTTGATCCGAGTGATCTAAAAAATATTAGATCAAAAAGAGATGGCTCAATACCTGAATTCAGAAAAACTTCTCATTATTTTCTCAAGCTAAGTCAAATGGAATCAAAAATTAAAAAATGGATAAATTCTAGAGAAGGATGGAGACAAAATGTCAAAAACCAAAGTCTTTCATTTATAAATGAAGGACTAAGGGATAGAGCAATAACTAGAGATTTATCATGGGGTATTGATATTCCCGTTGAAGGATGGGATGATAAAAAAATATATGTTTGGTTTGAAGCTGTATTGGGTTATCTTACAGCTACAGTTGAACTGTTTAGCAAAACTGAAAATCCTGACCAATGGAAAGATTTTTGGGAAAAAGAAGACTCAGAATCATATTATTTCCAAGGTAAAGATAACATTCCATTCCATACTATAATTTTGCCTGCCATTTTACTTGGAATTGGTGGTAAAAATTTGCCAACTGATGTTGTTGCAAATGAATATCTTAATTTCGCAGGAAGAGAATTTTCTAAAAGTAGTAATTGGGCAGTTTGGTTGCCAGATTTTCTAGAAAAATACTCACCTGATTCATTAAGATATTATCTAACTTCAATAATGCCCGAAACCTCTGACTCAGATTTTACTTGGGAAGGATATGTAGCTTCAAATAATAACGAACTTGTTGCAACTCTTGGAAACTTTATACATAGAGTATTAACAATGTCTCATAGAAATTTTGATGGAGAGGTCCCATATTTTGATACAAATTCATCATCAACAAAAGAAATAATTGAAAAATCAGAAAAAGCTTTGGAAGAAGTTGGTGAATCAATTTCAAAAAGAAAATTTAGAGAAAGCTTAAATAAATTAATGAATCTAGCAAGATTTGGAAATCAATATTTAGATAAACATGAGCCTTGGAAAAAAATAAAAGAAGACAAAAAATCGGCAGGTGAAGTTTTAGGTCAATCAATGATTATAATAAGCGCTATAAGCTCCATGCTTGAACCTTTTCTTCCAAACTCAGCTGAAAAACTTCAAAAAGTAATTTTTAATGATAAAAAAAATAATTGGAACTTAATTCTTCCAATTTCAGGAGATAAATTTGATAAACCAACTCCATTATTTGAAAAATTAGAGGAAGAAAAAGTGCTAGAAGAAAACGGGATGATTTCTGATGAGTAGCAATCAATTAGTTTCGTTATCAAATAATGAATTACTAATGGTAATGCTTGAATTAAATAAAATTTCTGAAAGTCATACTTCTCAATCAAATTTAAATGAAAACATTATTGATCACGTACTTAGCATTCCTGGTAAACAACTAAGACCTGCCTTAACAATAGTTTGCTCAAAACTGTGGCAAGAAGAGGTAGATGAAAAAGTTATAAAAATGTCCACGGCAGTTGAGCTACTACATATTGCTACACTTGTTCATGATGATACAGTGGACTTTGCTGATACTCGAAGAGGAGAAAAAACTGCATCAAATATATGGGGGCCTCACATAGCAGTTTTAGTGGGTGATTTTCTTTTCGCGACAAGCGCAGAATATGTTTGCGATACACAATCTATAAGACTAATAAAACAATTTGCGTCCACTATTTCAGATCTTGCTAAGGGCCAATTAAAAGAAATTGAAAACAAATTTAATATTGAATTAAATATGGATAACTACTTAGATATTATTTTCAAGAAAACAGGGTCTCTTTTTGCTACATCTTCAATGAGTGGAGCTTTACTAGGAGGAGCTGTTGAGGAAGATATAAATAATGTCTATCAATTCGGGAAAAATCTAGGATTAGGGTTTCAAATATACGATGATGCTTTAGATTTTGAGGGTGATGAGAAAAAAATGGGAAAACCTGTTGGAAGTGACCTCAAAAACGGAGTAATGACATTACCATCTATAATTGCAAGTAAAAAGAATGAGAAAATAAAAAAAGAAATTATAAATCTGTTTGAATTAAAAGAAGAAAACAGGAATGAAGAAGTTGATATTTTAGTAAAAAAAATTACTAAAGAAGGATATGTTGAAGAAGCTAAACACAAAGCTTCAAAACTGATTGATAGATCTATAGAAAATATATCCTCTTTAAAAAATAACAATATTTATAAAGATTCCTTAATTAAGTTAGCTATAAGTTCTAAGGATAGAGAAAAATAATTTTAGAAAGAAATTATTATGTTAAAAAAAGATAGGGCTTTCTTCATAATCACTGAACTAGATAAAATATATCCAGAAGTACCGATTCCACTAAATCATGAAAATAAATTTGAGCTACTAATCGCAGTATTATTAAGTGCTCAGTGTACGGATGAAAGAGTTAATAAGGTAACTCCAAATCTTTTTTCAAAAGCAAATAACCCTGAAAAAATGATGAAATTACCAACTGAGAAAATTTTTTCAATAATTAGGTCTTGTGGTTTAGCACCACAAAAATCAAAAAATATTTCTAAGCTTTCAAGAATTATTGTAGAAAAGTATAATAAAAAAGTTCCTGAAAGTTTCATAGAGTTAGAAAAATTACCTGGAGTTGGCCATAAAACAGCAAGTGTTGTAATGTCACAAGGATTTGGTCATCCAGCCTTTCCTGTAGATACTCATATACATCGTTTAGCACAAAGATGGGGACTTTCTAAAGGTAAAAACGTCATACAGACTGAGAATGACTTAAAAAAGATTTTCCCTAAAAAAAGTTGGAATAAACTACATTTACAAATTATATTCTATGGCAGATCTCACTGTACTGCTAAAGGATGTGATGGAACAAAATGCGATATATGTCGAACTTGTTATCCAAATAGAAAAAAACCATTCAAGGCTAATAAACCATAGCACAAAGAGTTTTTCCTCTATCTGGAGAAATTATTTATATAAAATACTATAAGAATTTAAGATAAGATTAAGTTTTACAAAAAAAAAATAGTAATGTTAAATGTTGGCATCATAAATATAACTGGATATGCAGGTTCTGAAATTGCTAGGCTTGTATATTCTCATCCAGAGTTAAATCTAGTTTCAGCAACTGGAAGAAGTAAGGCTGGGCAATATCTTGATGAAGTTTTTCCTCATCTTGAAAAAATAAATATAAAAATACAAGAAGAACTTAGCGATAATGTTGACTTCGTATTTTCAGCATTACCTCACGCTGCAAGCGCTGAGAAACTATCTCAATATGTTGATAGTGGTATACCTTCAATTGATATATCAGCCGATTTTAGACTTAAGGATCTTGGAACATATGAAGAATGGTATGATATCAAGCATCCAAGGCCGGAATTAATTTCTCAAGCTACCTATGGATTACCAGAACTACATAGAAACGAAATCAAAAGTAGTAAACTAGTTGCTAATCCAGGATGTTTCCCTACAGGAGGAATACTATCTATGGCTCCAGCAGTACAAAATGATTTAGTAGAAGAATTAATTATAGTAGATTCAAAAACTGGAATTTCTGGAGCAGGAAGAACAGCTAAAGAAGCTTTTGGGTTTTCAGAACTAAATGACAATTGCGCCGCTTATGGAACTAAAGGGCACAGGCATCAACCTGAAATGGCTCAAGAACTTAATTTCTTAGGTGAAAACAAAGTAAAAGTTTTATTCACTCCTCATTTAGTATCCATGACAAGAGGGATTTTAGGCACTAATTATGGATCTTTGAAAAAAGATTTAGATGAAAATGAAGTAGTTGAGCTATATAAAGAATTTTACAAAAACGAACCATTCATTAAAATAGTAAGTGCACCTCCTGCAACAAAGCATACTTGGGGTTCTAATTTTGTTTATTTGTATCCTTATATTAGAAAGGATACAAACACTTTGGTAGTAATTAGTGCTCTAGATAATTTGGTTAAAGGTTCAGCAGGAGCCGCAATTCAAAACATGAATCTAATGCAAGGTTTTGAAGAAACTATGGGAATAGGAGCTTTACCTGTTTACCCATAACATATGCCCCGTTGGTGTAGTGGCCTAACACGCCTGCCTTTCACGCAGGAGATCACCGGTTCAAATCCGGTACGGGGTACCAAAAAAAATCAATTTCTAGATTTTTGATAATATTTTCTTGATTTAGAATTTCTTTTTCTGTTCCTGTTTCTTTTCTTAAATTCTTTTTGATTTACTTTTTTATTTTCAGGAACGTGCTCAGGATTTTTTAATTCTTCCATTAGATTTTCTATAGATTTCCACATTCTTTTATCATTAGGAGTAATAAAACTTACAGCTTCACCCACTGAGCCTGCTCTAGCTGTTCTTCCAATTCTATGAATGAAATCTTCAGGAACTTGTGGCAAGTCATAATTTATTACATGTTCTATATGAGGTACATCTAGACCTCTAGATGCAATATCTGTAGCGATTAATATTCTAAATTTATCGTCTCTAAAATCTTTTAATATTCTACTTCTTTTGTTTTGCCTAAGATCTCCATGAAGTGCTGAGCTTTTTACAGTATCTTTCATAAGTCGCTTTTTCAATTTTTCTGTTGAATATTTTGTTCTTACAAATATAAGTATTGAACCTTTTCTTATTGCTATCTCATCAACTAATTGATTATATTTGAGTTCTGTTTTAGTGTTTAGTATTTTTTGTTTTATCTGAGTTTTTATTACGTTATTTTCTTTTACATCTGCTCTTTTAGGATTATTCAGATATTTTGACGATAATTTAATTATTTCTTTTGGAAGAGTTGCTGAAAATAATAATGTTTGTCTTTTGGAAGGCAAAAATCTAATAATCTTTTCTACTTGATCTTCAAAGCCCATATCGAGCATTCTGTCAGCTTCATCTAGAACAAAGAAATTAAAATACTTAAGGTTTAGGGTTTTTTTTTCTAGATGGTCATTTATTCTCCCTGGAGTCCCTACTATAATTTTTGGCCTTTTTTTAAGTTGTCTAAGCTGATTATTCATACTTGCTCCGCCAACAATTAATGCTGTTTCTATTTTACTCTTATAACCAACAAGAGATTTCGAAACATCAGTAACTTGTTGAGCTAATTCTCTAGTAGGAGTTAATATTAATCCTGAAATACCTCCTATTGTAGAAATATGATGTATTAGGGGTATAAGATATGCTGCTGTTTTCCCTGAACCTGTCTCAGCACTGGCAAGAATATCATGACGCTTTAAGGCAATAGGAATAGTTTTAGATTGAATTTCAGTAGGATTTTTAAAACCCAAAGTTTTTAATGATTTGTTCAGATTATCTGATAAATTATATTCGTAAAAAGACTGCATAAATTGTTGGTAAAAAGTATCACCGACTTCAATTCTATACTCTTATCGATCTATTGACTGATTGATAAGAGTACAGGTTTATACATTTATATGTTTTTATTGTTAAGGATTATTTTCGATTGATAGAACTTAATCCGTTATTTATTCCTTTATTTGCCCAAGTTGCCCATGGCATTGTAAAGAATTTATAGCCTTTTTCAACGAAGAAATTAGGATCCATAGTTGGAGGGATAAAATACATACCAGGAACAACACCATGTTTCTTACAAGCTTCAGCAATAATATCTAATCCTTTTTCTTCATAAACACTACCTTCAAAATCTAAAGAAACACCAAGCTCTATAGAAAGATCGGAAGGTCCAATCAATAAAACATCTACCCCGTCCACTGACAAAATTTCATCAATATTATCAATAGCTTGTTGAGTTTCTATCATAGGAGCAATTACAATTTCATCATTGTACATATCTAGATATTCTCTATATTTTTCTTTAGTAGTGTATTCTGCTACATTAATTCCCCAATCACCTCTAATACCAGCATTACTTCTATCTCCAAGAGGAGCATACTTACATGCTCTAACCATTGCTTCGGCTTCTTCTTTAGTATTTACCATAGGAACGACTATACCTCTTGCTCCGGCATCTAATGCAAAGCAAATAAGATCAGGTTGATTTGCACTAACTCTAACTATTGGCGCAGCATTTTTACCTGCCATAGATGCTATAGCTGGGATAAATTCTTTTACCATAAATGGTGAATGTTGAGTATCAAAAAGAATGAAGTCTAAATCTGTATCAGCCAACATACTCATATTCTCAACCCATGGAGAACCAGCTGTCCCAACAACTGTTTTTCCAGCCTTTAAATTCTCTTTTATTTTATTCATATTTTTAACCCTCCATAATTATTTTTAAATAAATAAGTTAGTTAAGAAAGATATCATATTTTATAAAATTTATTTATACTGCTCTATCTCTTAACCACTCTTCTGTTATTTCTAACCCAAAACCAGGAGCATCAGAAGGAATTATATATCCATCTTTTATAACAGGTGTTCCCGGTAATAAAACCATCTCTTCTAAAGGGACTCCTGGAGGAGCAACTCCTTCAGATCTTTCAGCCCATGGAACGGCTGGCATAGAAAATGCAAGATGTTGCCCATAAGGATAATTTGTACTGGCATGAGGGATTACGGATAATCCATGAGCTTCTGCTATATGACATATTTTTATTCCTGCTGTTATTCCTCCAACCCAATTAAGATCTGGTTGAAATATATCTACTATTCCCTTGCTTGCAGCAACTGCAAAAGGATAAATAGAATACCAATGTTCCCCAGTAGCGAGAGTTTGCCAAGGGATTCTATTTCTTAAATTTTGATAACCATCAAGGTTTTCAGGGTTCAAATAATCCTCTAACCACTTAATTCTATAAGGCCTTAATGCCTCTGCAAGCCTAACTGCATATTCATTATTTAAGGACATCCATGCATCAACTGCTATCTCAATATCGTCTCCAACTTGTTCTCTTGTAGAAGCAACTAATGCTTCTGCCCTATTTATTCCCTCAAGATTACTTTCTGGTCCCTCCCTTAAGAACAATTTAACTGCCTTAAATCCTAATTCTAAAAACCAGTCAATACTATTTTTTGTTCCATAACTAAATTCCGTATTGCTCGCATAACAAAAGATCTTTTCTTTTTGTGGCCCTCCAATAATTTCATAAACAGGCCTTTGTAAAACTTTTCCTTTTAGGTCCCAAATCGCATTATCAACCGCACTAATAGCAAAACTTGATAACCCAGATGTTCCATAAGGGATTGTTGATTGTTGCATGATATCCCATAACATTTCAGTAGACATACAATCTTTTCCGACTAGAATTTTGGCAAGATGATCATTAATTATTGATTCAGTTACTCCTGAATATAGAGTAAAACCAAATCCCCAGGTTCCATCCTCACCTTTTACAACACAAGCTGTTCTTTTCCATCCTGCACTCCATTCAGATCTAGGAATACCAGGATATCTGTTCATAGGACTTACCATTCCTCTAGTGTCATAGGGGTCTTTTGACTTAGGTACTCTAGGTTTGGTTTTTATATTAGGTTTTAAGTCTATGGCAAAGGCTTCAATTGATTTAATTTTCATGTTTATGTCCCATTTGAGTATAGTTTAGTATTGGTAATTTATATAACATTTGAAAATTATCATATCCAATATAAAAAAGGTTTGTACAGAGGAAAATATGAAAATTAAAGACTTAAGGGTTTCAAAAACTAAATTGATAGATTATTTAGGTGATGTAGAGCCAGCATGGAGTCCAGGCAGTACAGTTAAATCAACAATTGGTGGTACTGAATTCACAGAGATTGAATTAGAAAATGGTGATATTGGCATTGGCCCCGGATGTGATAAAAGTATTTTAAATAGCGCAAAAGAATATTTAGTCGGTAAAAATCCAGTAGATGTAATTGACCACTTTAAGTTTCTAATCTATCAATGTAGAAATATTCCTTATAACGGATTAGCTGGTGTAGACATAGCCCTATGGGATTTAAAGGGCAAAATAGAAAATAAATCTATTTCAAATATACTAGGAAGAAAAAAAGATTTTCTTATTCCTTATTCAAGTTTTGTTATCTTATCAGAACCAGATGAAAGAGCTGAAATGGCAAAATCTATTCAACAAGAGGGTTGGAAGGTTATAAAAGTTAGACTTCATCACGATGAAGCAGATAGAGATATAGAGACAATTGAAAAAATAGTTGAGAAAACTTCAGGTGAAATTGAAATTCTAGTAGATGCTAACCAAGCACAATCTAGCTATCCTTGGCAACCAGGGATTATTTGGGATTTTGATAGGGCAAAAAAAATGAACGAAGCTATGAGTGATTTAGGTTGCTATTGGTTAGAAGAACCTAGACCTAGATTTAACTACGAAGAATTATCAGAATTAGTCGCAATGAATAAAACAAAAATTGCTGGAGGGGAAAATAATACAGTTGTTGCTGACTTTCATCATATGGTAGAAAAAAATACATATGATATATTACAGCCAGAATCTATGGTTCTAGGTGGCATAACCCCATTAATAGAAATTGGAGAGTTATCTTTAAAATCAAATAAAGAAATTGTTCCACATCATGGGGGCGGAGATATAGGAGTTGTGGCTCATATGCACTTACTATCAAGCTGGGAGAATGCTCCCTTTTGTGAAATGCTAAACGACCCTCCACTAAGTAGCTACAAGAATAAATTTTATATTTTTAATGAAAAATTAGATGTTATAGACGGAAAGATTGAGGTTCCTAATACACCTGGATTAGGGGTAACAATTAAAGAAGAGCTAATTATAAGAGAATGAGTAATCTCATATTCAAACCTCAGTATAGAAGATGGTATGTTGCTGTAACAACATTTCTTTCAGTAGGTACTTCCATAGGATTAATACAATATGCATTTCAAGCTTTTGTTATTCCTTTAGAAGAAGAATTTGGCTGGTCTAGAACGCAAATCAATTTATCTCTTTCATTAGGAATAGCAAGCTCATTTATTGCACCTTTTGCAGGAAGATTCTTAGATAAATTTGGATCAATGAAGATAATGGCCTCTTCATTACTTATAATCAGTATTGGATTCTTTATGAGGGGTTCAATGAATGAACTATGGCAGCTTTATTTATCCAGTATTTTGCTATATGTAGGAATACCAGGAGCAACACAGCTTCCTCTTGGAAAATTAATGGGACTTTGGTTCCCTAAAATTAGAGGGAGAATGATTGGATTTACAATGGCAGGAAATAATTTTTCTGCCGTAGTCTCAGTTCCAATAGCCACGTTTCTAATTCTTTCATCAGGATGGAGGTCGGCTTTTTATGTTCTAGGAGTATCGACTATAATCGTATTAATTCTTGTTTTACTTTTTATAAGAGATGACAAAAATATAGACTTTTCAGAAAAATCTTCAGATAAGCCAAAAATTGTTGGCGATAAATCAGATTTTGAATTATCTGAAGCAATGAAAACCAATGCATTTTGGTTTCTAGCTATTGGACTTACCCTACAACAATTTGCACGCACTACAGTTGTAATACAATTGGTGCCTCATTTTATTTCTCAAGGCATAAGCACTCCAGTTGCATCATCAATGATGTCTGCATTTGGCATATTTGCAGTTATAAGCAAACTAATAAGTGGTTATTTAAGTGACTATATACCTTCTAGGTTTATATTTGTAATAGTAGTAATTTTTCAAATGATAGGAATACAATTTGTACTTTCTGATCAGGAAATTTTGTTATGGATTGGGTCTTCATTTATGGGATTTGGAATAGGAGCTATGGGTGTCTTGGGGCCAGCTGTAACGACTGAATTATTTGGCTTGAAAAAATACTCATCTATATTCGGGGCTTTGAATTTTCCAATTGCAATCCCGGTTATAATAGGTCCTATATTTTCAGGGATTATTTTTGATCAGTACCAATCTTATAATATTGCATTTAATATAGTAGAATTATTACTAATTATTGCGATTATAAGCTTTATTTTCGTAAGAATAAAAGAAAGATAAGGATTTATTTATGGTAAAAGCGGCTGTTCTATACGAAGCTAATAAACCCATGGTCATTAAAGACTTGCACCAACAATCTCCTAAAAGCAATGAGGTAAAAGTGAAGATGTTGGCAGCTGGAGTATGCGCTTCTGATCATCATGTTATGAAAGGAGAAACTGCCTTTCCAATGCCTATCGTTGTCGGACATGAAGGAGCTGGCATAATTGAAGATATTGGAGAAAATGTAAAATCTCTAAACAAGGGTGATAAATGTATTCTTTCTTTTGTAGCTAGTTGTGGTTCATGTAATTCTTGCAGAAGTGGACTAGGTAATTTATGTGACACAAATAGATTAACAGGAACCAAGCAGTACGATGGTACATTTAGACTTAAAGATGAAAATAATAATGATATTCACCAAATGGCTAAACTTGGAGTTTTCGCTGATGAGATTGTTATACCTGAAAACGCATGTTACAAAATTGATGATGATGTTCCTATAGATGTAGCTTGTTTGATTGGCTGTTCAGTAACAACAGGGGTTGGCGGAGTGATCAATCAAAAGGATATATTCCCAGGTGCAACAATAGCGGTTTTTGGTACAGGTGGAGTTGGCTTAAATAGTATTCTTGGTGGTAGCTTAATGAACTCTTCTAAGATTATTGCTGTTGATATTTTAGACAGTAAGTTGGAATTTAGTTATAAATTTGGTGCAACACATACAATTAATTCAAAAACTGATGATCCTATTGAAAAAATATTAGAATTAACTGATGGTAAAGGCGTTGATTTTGGATTTGATGCGTTTGGAAGTGCAATAACAACTGAACAAATGATGGGTTCATTGACTAAAGGTGGAACAGGGGTACTGATAGGATTAGCACCATTAGGTGTAAAAGCCAATATTGATCTTGTAGACTTAGTTCGTGATCATAAAACTTTAGTTGGATCGTACTATGGATCTGTTTCTCCACATGTAACATTTGAAAGAATAGTTGATTTTTATAAATCAGGAAAAATTGATATAAACTCAGTTATAGAAAGAAAATATTCGCTAGAAGAAATCAATGAAGCATATCACGATCTAGAAACTGGTAAGGATGGAAGAGGAATTATTGATTTTACAATTTAAGTTGTAATCAATATGATTCCTATTGCATAAACCAAAACTATGGAAGCTAGAGTCGAGTTTATAACAAAACCTCTGGCTTTAGATTTTAGATAAACAGCAAGTCCAGCTAAAGATATCAGGAATAAACCTGTAAAAGTAGCAATAATATGTGAATTTTCAAATTGTTGAACTATGTTCCCTGTGTAAAAAATATCAGTATAAAAGATGATAGTAACGTTAAACACACAACTTCCAAATAATCCAGCCACACCTAAGTCTGCTGCTCTTAATCTAACAGATGCAAAGAAAGCTGAAGCTTCTGGCATTGATGTTACGATGGAGGAAACAATTATACCTAAAGTACTTGAAGCTACTCCTGTTTCATGGGAAATATTATCAACACTATAAGCCAAAAAGTATCCAGAAAAAATCACTCCAATAGATATTGAAATAAAATAAAGCCATGCTTTTCTAGGTGATATTTCTACATCTTCGTCATCTTCCTCTTCTTCTGGTTTGAGCGCGTATGTTAATCGAAGTCCAACTACGTAAAAAATTATTATTATCAATGATGATAATCCAACATTAAAAAATGAATAAGAAAAATTAATCAATGCAACAACAAGAACTATTATTGTCATAAAAATTGATAAAGATGCAAGATAAATTTGGCTACTGGATATCTGATCAATAACAGTTTTACCTCCAAATATCAGAGCTACAGAACCAAATATAAGCATGTTAACCATGTTTGACCCCAATATATCTCCTAAAGCCAATGCTGGATTTGGAGGATCTAGCAATACAGCAGATATGTTTGCCGAAAGTTCTGGAAGAGATGTTGCTAAAGCTACAAGTATGCTTCCTACAAACAGTCTTCCCAAGCCAGTAATAGAAGCTAAAATGTCACCATATTTTGCCAAATAGGAACCAAAAATTACAGTAGCTATAGCACTGAATACAAAAATTATTAAATTTAAAGTTAATATATCTATGACTTTTCTACCATTGACCTGTTTTAACTAAAAGATAACCAATTACCAAAATAAAAATTAAAAATGCTAATAATATTATTAATAAAGGCCTGAATATTTTCTGAAAAGAACTTAAGTTCTCATATCCTTGATTTATATAATCTTCCCAAGGATCAATTACTCTATTTTTATCATCCAAAACTTTAATATTTTTTTTCATAAGCCATCATAAACTATATCAAAATCAATTATATCTCAATTCTTTTTAATAAACTCTTAGTATAGACTTTTCATAATATAACTCGATTATTGGAGGATTAATGTTTGATTTTATCGGAGTTGCAATTGGAATACTTTTTGCAATATTAATAATAAGCGGTATTATTTTTCTGATTGGTTATGCATTTAAGAGTACAGGCGTAAAGATTAGTTTTGATATTTCATTAAATGGATATTTCTATTTTGTAAGATTGATTTCTGGAGGTGTTTTTTGTTTAGCCGGAATCTCAAGAATACTTCAAGGAATATTTGCAATGATTTTTGGAAATAGTTTCAGTTTCCAACTAGAATCCTACGCGTCTGATAACAGCGAAGAGATGCTTCAAATGTTTAATGGCAGTGTTGAAGCAAGTTTATTTACAGGTATAACAACTGCAATAATTAGTGGAATAATTTTTTTGGTCCATGCTAGGCTACAATCAAAAAATGAATTAAGCATGAAGCAAGATCCTTCAAAAGATATTATTTTCAAAATGCTTGTCTTTGCTGGGACTATATTCTTTGGCTTAGTTACTATAGTAGGACTAGTAGGATCAATTGAAGAACTCTATAAATTTATTTTATTTGAATCAGTAAAAAATGTAGAAGATTGGAGAAAAGGTGTACCAGGCGAACCTCTTTCAATCGCATTAAGTGCATTAATTGGTTGGACAATTACATTACGAAGATTAATTAGACTTATTTCAAAAAAATAAAACTACTGAATAAAGTGAACCTTTATAGATTCTGATCATTTATCATCTATTTCATTTTTTTCTAGAAAGTATCAAAATAAATATAAATGAAATAAAAATAATTAGAAAACCTACTAAAAATACTATAATCCAGAAGGTATTAGAAAAGCTCGAAATAAAATCTACAACCCACTTTGCAAAATCGGGATTTATAGAGTCTCCATGGTGATTTTCAAAGGTTTCTTGATATTTTTTTTCAGAAAACATTATGTAGTCTGTTCAATTGTTTTGTCATAAAATCTAGATGAAAACTTTTTTTCACTAATAGTGAAGGAAGCTATTGTAGCTATTACTAATGAAATTACCCCTACCCAAAGTCCTAAATCATAATTTCCAAAATAATCAAAGGCCATTCCAAATAAAATTACTGATGCAGCACCACCAATCTGATGGGACATATTAATCAATCCGACTAAAGACCCAAGTTTTTTATGACCATAAATTTCAGATGTTAGAGCTGTGGTTAGTGGAACAGTTGCTAACCAAGACATTCCTCCCACTATAGCAAAAGCCCATAATGCAATTTGACCTGATAGCAGCAAAAGACATAAGAACGCTAAACCTCTGACAAAGTAGACCATTGCCAATATATATCTTCTTTGGAACATATCAGAAAAATAACCAGAACAAAAAACAGAAACACCATTAACGGCGCTTAGAACACCAAATGAGAATGCTGCTTCAGAAGGAGAAATATTCTCAGATATAGCCCAATTTATAAAATGAACTGAAATTGAAGCAGTCGTAATACCACAAACAAAGTATCCGATAGAAAGTTGCCACATAGGTTTTGAATTATAAGCCTTTGACCATTCATCTACCCAAAGAGGTCCATTTTCATCCTGATTAGATTCCAATGTTTCTAAAATTTCTGAAGAATTATTCTTAAGTTCACTTGGATCATTTTTTAGAACAATAATGAATAAAGGTACTACTACGATAAGACCAAATAATCCCATAATTATCCATGCTAATTGCCAACTGTAATTTAATGTTATGAACGTTAGGAGTGGAATAAAAAATAAACTACCTATGGAACCTCCTGCCATTACTGCACCCATGGCAACCCCTCTTTTTTTAGCAAACCATTTTGATAATAATATTCCTACAGGACCTCCAGTAGCAGTTGCAAAAGAGATAAGGAATCCATAATAAATTGATAAAGTTATTACATTAAATGATGTTGCAACTAAGATTGATGATAATGATATTATTATCGCAGAAAAAATAAGAATTATTTTAGGACCATATTTATCTGATAATTGCCCAACAATAGGAGCTGCAAGGCCATTAACTAACCAGCCAATACTTGCTGCTAGGCTTATAGAAGATACATTAGTTTCCCACTCTGATCCCCATAAATCAACAAATATTCCAAATCCTTGCCTTGTACCTATACCAAGTGCCATTGACAAAAAAAGGGCAACTACAATTAGCCATCCATAATAAATTTTTGATGTTTTTTTCATGACAATATAATTAACATTTTCTTTACAAAACTAATCTTATAGTAAGTTATACTTAGAATTAACCTTATGAATATTTATGAAAGTACATCAACATTCTTCGTAGAGAATCCAAAAAAAATATTCCTGTTATTCATTTTTCTTACAATTGGACTAATTTTATCATACTTGTTTATACCTTATAGAGGTGATGCTTCAACATCTCCAAATGACCCTATAATTGATTTAGATAAGAAGATCTCTAATGAATTTTCAGATGAAGCTCATTTTGCTTTTTTTATATTAGAAAGTAAAAATGGAGAAGATATTCTTTCTAAAGATAATTTGTTAAAAATATTCAATGCTGAAAAGAAATTGCGAAAATATGATTCAGAACTAAGATTATCTCCAGAAACTATTCCACCAAAAGAGCATTTATTCTCATACGTAGATTCTGAAACTGGAGCTAATGTAAACGGTCTACTAACAATCGCTGATATAGTAAATGATATTTTGCTTGTAAATCCTGAATATAATAAATCTTTGAATGAAGCTAATAACGAAGAAGTAAAAGAAGTACTATCAGTTGTTCTAGGTAATGAGAATTTTAAAGAAGTAGGAAGAAATATTAGCGTTCATTCAAATTTATCAAAACGAAATATAAATGGAAAAGAAGTTGATTGGTGGACATCTCCTGCAATTACAATTGCTGTTTTAGCTAATAACGAGTCTTTAGGAGGAGGGTCCCAAAGAGTTGCTTTATCTGGAGATCAAGCAACAATAGACAAAGAAAAATTTAATACAAACGTATTAAATTTACTAAAATCTGAACTAAATAATATTAATGTTTGGGGAGTAGCTATAGATGTAAACCTAGAAGGAGAAAGGCAAGGATTTTCATCTGCATTATTTATCACTTTAACTGTAATTGCAGCGATAGCAGTAGTTGGATTTTCTTTGAGATCTTATTGGGCTGTAGTTCTTATTGGTATAGGTTTATCAATACTAATGATTTGGTTGAAAGGATTTTCTTATCTACTTGGTTTGAAAGGCGGATTGGTAGCAGATATGATTGTTCCAATAGCTATGATATCACTTGGTGTAGATTTTGGAGTTCATGCAATTAGAAGATATCAGGAAGAAAAATCTAATAATATCACTTTCGATAAAAAATTTATTATAGCTTTTACAGGTGTAGGGGCTGCATTAACACTAGCATTTATAAGTGATGCTATAGCATTTCTTTCAAATGTCACAGCGGGAATTGAATCTATAGTTCATTTCGGGCTAGCAGCAGGAGTGGCAACATTTGCGGCTTATATAGTACTTGGAATATATGCTCCTTTTTTACTATCAAGAATAGAGTATTTAGATAATAAAGAAAATTTATTTAGCAATAAATTATTTAGATTAGTCCTAGCTTTAGGTTCTGCTGGAACAGCTGGAGGTTCTGTAATAGTATTTCTTTTACTGTCTCCTTTATTAGGTGTATTACTTTCTGTTATTAACATTATTTCTTTTTTGCTTATTCCTTTATATTTTGTAAAAGGAGAATATGTAAACAATAAAATTAAAAAGAAAGAAAAAAGCTTTTTTGAAAAATTTGAATCTTTCTTCAGTTCAATAATAATTTTTTTCAGTGGAAAGCCGATAATAACCTTAATCTTCTTTGGTTTGATTACAATTTATAGTACTTTTTTAGCCTTCAAACTGGAAGCTTCATTTGAGGTTGCAGATTTTTTTAATCCTCAATCTGATTTTGTAAAAGGGTTAGATAAATTAGATTACCATCTAGGTGATACTACTGGAGAAATAGGATTAATTTATATTAAGGGTTCCTTGGATAACCCGGATGCTATTACTGATATAAAAAAGTTAGTAGAAAGGCTAGATAGCAAAGATTTTCTAGCTCATGACTCTAAAGGTAATTTATTGCTAATTGAACCAAATATATTGTCTTTGTTAGAGTATGGACAAATAAATACAGCTGATCAGAATGAGGTCAATAATTATTATAATAAATTAATTGATACAGGATTATTAAATGAAAATAATGAAACCATATTCTCTGCTAGTAGAATTAAGTTTACTTTAATAAAATCTGAAAATGAATTTTCTACAGTACTCAGAGTTGGATTACCTGATTCAGCAAATCAGGAAGTAACCACAATGGCTCGAAATGAACTTGAAAGGGAATTAGAAATACTAAAAAATAAAAATTATTTTTCAGACTTTGGAATTACAGGATCTCCTTTTGTCAGAGATGTAGAACTTTCAAGTGGAACAAATGCTTTATTTAGGTCCATACCATTAGCAGCAATAGCATCTTTTATAGTACTTTTTATTACTTTCAGATCATTTAGGTATGCATTAATAACAACTTTGCCAATAGGCTTAGTGGTTAGCTGGTTATATGGAATTATGTACATTGGAGGATATTCACTAAATTTTGTAACGGCTACTATTGGAGCAATATCAATCGGAGTTGGTATAGATTTTTCGATTCATATAACTCAAAGGTTTAGAGAGGAAATAAGAAAAAATAGCAAAGAAGTAGCTCTCAGAAAAACATTAAACGGTACAGGTATTGCATTATTAGGATCTGCACTTTCTAGTATGGCTGGATTTGCGATAATGGGTATGGCACCAATGCCACTTTTTGCAAGTTTTGGACAAATTACGGCCATAATGATTCTTCTGGCTCTAATTTCTTCAGTTTTAGTTCTTCCAAGCTTGCTTGTTTTAGTTTCTAAAAAATCTTAATATTGTAAAATCAAAGTTATGAAAAATAATAATTCTGAGTATTCAATAGGAGAAATTTCTAAGATAACAGGAGTATCTGCGTCTGCAATAAATTATTATGTAAGATCTAAAATTTTAGAATCCCCGAAAAAACTATCAAAAACAAGATCAATCTTCAATGAAACTCACATTGAAAAAATAAAAGAAATAAAAAAATTAAAAGATGATGGCTTCCCGCTAAAGCTTATCAAAAAAAGAATTAATTCTATTTCAACAGAGATAAAAGAAAATTTTACTGTAGATGAAATTCTTAGCATAACTAATATTACAAATTTTTTTTATGAAGAATTGTTATCAAATAATCTAATTGATAAGCCAAAAAATTTAGAGGGGAATCTAGTTCATCCAAGTGCAATAATAAAATTGATAATTTCATTTAAAACATTGGTTGAACTTGGTGTCACTTATGAAACCTTAAAAAGACATAATGAGTATAAAAAGCTTAGTGAAGCTGAAGCTTATTTTCTTATGGAACATCTTGCAGATGCAAGAAAAAATAAGTCTAAAATAAATGAATTTGCAATAGTTGAAGCTTTTGAAAATATTAGGCAACACAGCAGAATGGTATTTTTTAATGATTAAGATATCAATTATTGGACAATCTGCTTTTGGTGAAAGCGTTGCAGAAGAAATCTTGAAAATGAACGGAACTATAATTTCTTCTATTTTTTCCTCTTCTAATCCAAAAGATCCCTTAAATCAGTTTGGTCTGGAAAATGATTTACCAGTTAAAAATTTCAAAAGACTAAGAGATAATGAAGCAATTGAAAGCTTTAAGTCTTTTGATGTAGATCTCCTTGTTATGGCTTATGTCACAGATATAGTACCTATGGAAATCATCAAAAGTCCGAGATTAGGAACTATTCAATATCATCCTTCTTTATTACCTCTTCACAGAGGACCTTCTTCAATCAATTGGGCTATCATTAACGGAGATAAAAAAACAGGAATCTCAATTTTTTGGCCTGATGAAGGTTTGGATACAGGTCCAATACTTTTACAAAAAGAAGTCGAAATAGATAAATCTGACACAACAGGAAGCTTATATTTTAATAAACTATTCCCTATTGGAGTTGAATCAATTATTGAGTCTATAAAATTAGTGATTCAAAATAAAGCTCCAAAAATTGATCAAAATGAAAACTATGCTTCCTATGAATCTTGGTGTTCAGAAAAGCAAATTGATTGGAATGATTCTCCTAATAAAATTTATGACTTAATTAGAGGTTGTGACCCCCAACCTGGTTCTTGGACAATTATAAATTCGAAAAAAGTATTCTTGTATGACTGTAAGATGATAAAAAATGATAAGAAGATAAAAAAACAGGAACTATATTTTTCTGATAAACAGGTATGTATAGGAATTGATGAAAACTTATTGGTTATAGGAAGAATGAAAACAGAAGGTGAAAAAAAAATAAGCTCAATCGAATGGGTAAGAAAAAATAAAATTGAAGGGAAAATTTTTGTAGGATAATTTTATGAATAATAATTATGAAAATTTAATCAATGATGTATTAAAAACTGGTAATGGTGACTATAAAGAAATAAGACTAGAAGAAAATAAATCCTCACGGATTACTTATAGCGGAAAAGTAAGAGAAAATATTTCTATAAATTCTAGATTAGGAGGATCTGTTAGAGCTATGGCAAATGGTGGTTGGGGATTTAGTAGTTTTAATGATATTTATCAAGCTCCACAAAAAATGAAAGAAACATTGACCCTCGCTAAGTACAACTCTAATGAATTATTTGAAATAGAAAAAAATAACCCTATTAGAACTAAAATATCGCCAGTTCTAAAAAAAGATCCTAGAAAAATCAAGCTGAGCGAAAAAATTAATATTCTTGATCACTATAAAGATTTGATACTTAGTCAAGAGGATATTGAAAGCTGCGATATAATATATGCCGACACAGATAGAAAGGTCGTATTTGCAGATAGCAAGGGGAATAATATTGAACAAAATTTTATACATGTTGTACTTAGAATTGCAGCATATAGTTCAGATGGAAATGAAATGTTACAATCTGGATTCTCAATTGGATCACTAGGAGATTATGGAATTATTGAAAATTTAGATTCAGAAATTTTAGATTGTGCAAAAAAAGCTAAAGACCTTATTGATGCACCAAAAGTTGAAGGAAAAGAAACTACTGTAGTTTTAGATCAAATTCTAGCTGGAGTTTTTGTTCACGAAGCATTTGGTCATCTTTCAGAAGCAGATAATGTTTATGAAAATGAAAGATTAAAAGAAATTTTAACCCTTGGTAAAAAATTTGGGAATAAAGATCTAAATATTACTGATGGAGCAAAAATACCAAATCTTAGAGGTTCTTATGAATTTGATGATGAAGGAACTCCTGCTACAAAAACTCCACTTATAAGAGAAGGTATATTGACAGGAAGACTACACTCAAATGAAACTGCTAATAAGATGTCGGAGGAAGCCACAGGGAATGCTAGAGCTATTTCATTTGCATTTCCTCCGATAGTTAGAATGAGTAACACTATCATAGAAAATGGAAAAGATAAAAAAGAAGATATTATTAAAGATACCAAAGATGGATTGTATGTGAAAAATTGGTATGGAGGAATGACAGAGCACGAGATGTTCACATTTTCATCAGCAGAAACTTATAGAATCGAAAATGGTGAAATTAAAGAAACCTTAAGACCTGTAAAGCTATCAGGGAACTTATTCACAACATTAAAAAATATAAATGGAATAGCGGATGATTTACTAATTAATCAGGGTGGAGGATGTGGTAAAGGAGGACAAATGCCGTTACCTGTTTCAAATGGATCACCACATATAAGAATTAACAAGTGCTTGGTTTCAAATGGATAATATTGAAAAAATAGAAAAATATTTGGTTAAGAATTTTGATCAACATGAAATATTCGAAGAAAGAAGTAATCAAAGAAGCATTTCATTCGAATCTAATAACTTAAAAGAAGTCTCGTCCAATCAATCTCAGGGTTTTGCAGCCAGAGCAATAAAAGATAATCAAATAACCTTCTCATCTTCATCTAATTATGATTATGAAAATTTTATTTCAAACTTTAAAGAACTTAGTAATTATCCAATACCAATAGATATAAGGTTTCCTGAACAAAAAGACTCAAAAAACACGATTATTTATGATGATGAAATATTATCTTATAAAAATGAATATCTTATAGAAACACTTAAAAAAAATATAAATAAAATCCTTTTGAGCTTTCCAAATGCATCTTGTGATGCTGGTTTTTCTTTAGCTGAATCAAATAGCAACCTAAGAAATTCATCAAAGTTAAATATAAATTCTCAAGAAAGTTTTATAAGTTTTTATATATCTTCACAAATCATAAATGGAAATGATATGTTGAATATTTATAAATACAAAAACTCTGTAAATGCTATAAACGAAAAAGATATTGATCTTATGGTTTCAGAATTATGTAAAGAATTATCAATAGCTCAAAATATTGTAGATACACCAAAAAAAGGATGTCCTGTTATTTTTACTCCACATGGACTTTATCAAACTTTACTATCACCACTATTAGTTTCTTTTAGCGGAACAAACCTTTCAAAAAACTTATCTTCTTTATGTGGTAAAGAAGGAGAAAAATTATTTGATGAAAAAATAATCATATCTGATGATCCACATATAGACTACTCACCTGCTTCTAGAAATTATGATGATGAGGGCGTAGTCACTAAAAAAAATATTTTAATAAATAAAGGTATTTTCGATAGTGGATTATATGATTTAAAAACTGGCAGTGAATCCTCAAAAAAATCTACAGGATCTGCAGGTAGATCCGTGCACTCAAATCCTTCACCAACCACTTCAAATATTGTAATGGATGAAGGACAAATCACTATTAATAATATTATTAGCGATATTGATGAAGGAATACTTGTTGATCATCTTCTAGGCGCAGGTCAAGGAAATGAATTATCTGGAAATTTTAGTGCAAATATTTCTTTAGGTTACAAAATTGAAAAAGGGGAAATAATTGGTAGAGTAAAAAATACAATGATTTCAGGAAATGCATTTGATGCTCTTAGGGATATAGAGGAAATAAGTCTTGAAAGAGATCAGGTATATGGTTCAATGATGTTACCTTATCTACATACTAAAAATGTGGAGATATCCTCGTGATGGAAAAAATAAACTATAAAGAATTATCTTTTGATTCTTTCGATTCTACTTATAAGAATTTAATCAATCTTTCAGATGAAAAAATTTTAAATATATTAAATGAAATGAAAGATTTTGAAGATCAAAATAAGGGTTATGATTTTGAGAGCCTAATTTTATTATTTACAGATCATAAAAATAACGAAATCCGTCTTTTTTGTACAAAGTATATGGAGAAAAGTAGCGATTTTTCTCTTATAAGAAAATTAAGAAAAATCATAACTAATGAGCCAGAAAAAGAAATAAGATTTCACGCAATTAATATATTTGGTAATTGGATTAAAGAAATAAGTACAAAAAAAAATAGAATTAATGAAATTGCAAGACTTATGAGCTTTGGAGTTGATTTTATTAGAAACTCAGATGATAAGACTGAACAAAATAATATGATGAAAAGTCTTAGCCATTTATCAAACGAAGATATTGATAAAATAATTATGGAAAAATTTAGCAGTAAAGAATTAGAAGATAAGTTATCTGCAATAATTTCAATGGGCAACAATGGAAATATCAAATGGGTACCTTTGATAGAAGAATTGCTTGAGCATGATAATTATAAAATAAGATCAGAATCATGCATATCTCTGAGCCTTATAGGTAATGAAGAGAATATCGATCAGATAAAAGAATTACTAGAAGATGAAGAACTTGATACACAGAAAGCTGCTGTAAATGCAATCTCAAATATTGGAGGTTCTTATGCAAAAGAAATATTGGAAAAACTAAAATTTTCTAGCGAACCTGAAATAGTAGATCTAAGCAAAGATAAACTTTTAGACTTAAAAAAAGAAGATGAAATTGATTCACAACCTCAACCTGATGAAGATATTTTAGAAGATGAACCAATTAGTAATGATTTTGATGAGTATGATGCCGCAAATATAGAAGGATGGGGATCTTTAAATGAAGATGGAACTTCTTTCATCGCACCTGATGCAATTGATGATGATATCGATGATCCAATTAAATCTTTATCAGATTATGAGAAACCTATTGAGCAGCCAGATATAGATGACTAAGAACTTGCGATAATTGAAGCTCCTAAAATTGATGCGTCTTCTCCTAATGTAGTCATTTGTATTGGAGGATCAGATTTATAAAAAGGTATAGAGTATTTAGCAGTTTTAGCAATAATTTTATTCCAATAGAATTTACTTAATCCTTCTGCAACTGAACCTCCCAGAATAATAACTGATGGATTAAGGGTAGCTAAAATAGAAGCTAACCCTCTACCTAAATTTTCTAAAACATCATTAATTATAATCTCGGATAATTTATCTTTTTTTTGAGCAAAATCTATAACTAATTTAGAGTTGATATCTTCAATATTATTATTTTCTAAAATTTCAGTATTATGACCATTCGTAATCATATCTTTAGCAATTGAAGCAATTGCAGTGCCTGAAATATTCCCCTCCAAACATCCTGGACAGCCTAGAGAGCAACCGTAACCTCCTGGACTTACTATAATATGCCCTACTTCACCTGCAAACCAATTTTCTCCCTGGATCATATTTCCATTTGAAATCATTCCAGCTCCAACTCCAGTAGAAATTGTAAGATAGATCAAATTTTTAGAACCTTTATTTTTACCAAAATTAATTTCTGCAAGAGCTGCTAGTGTAGCATCATGACCTACCTTTGATTCAATGCCAGTATGCTTTCTAATTATAGGTATCAATGATTTCTTATTCCATTCTGAAAGATTTGGAGGATTTAAGTATTCTCCAGTCAATTGGTTAATTGGCCCTGCAGATGAAAATCCCATTCCTTTAATAGCTTTATTTTTAGATACCTCTAGAGCTAATTGTGAGATTTTTTCTCCTGCAATTTCAATTCCCAAAGAAGGTTTGTTATCAATTTTTTTTCTAACAAGCAAATTCCCAGAAGAATCTACTAACGCAACCCTAATATTAGAGCCTCCTATATCAGCACCGATAACTAAATCTGAATTTGAATCAATCTCTACATTCATAGAGATCATTATACTATCAATTAATTTAATAATTCAGAAATATCTAAATCTTCAATTTCTTCTTTTGAAATATCACATTCATTTGCTGAATTTATAACACTATCAGACAAGGTTCCTGTGTACAAAAATTCCAAAACATCGCTTAGCTCCAATTTCTCTGACAAACATATGAATCGGTCATCACCTAGAACTTGATCTTGTAGTTCTTCAGGAATTTCTAAATCGTCATTTGAACTAGGTATTTCTATTTCAAAATAACTTAACAATTCTTCAGAATTTATACTACAAGATTCAACATCTTGAATTATTTGAGGTATTTCTAACAAGAAATTTTCTCCTATACCTGAAAAATTAGAAGCTAATTTATCGGATAAACATTTAGAAGAATTAATATCTAAACCAGCTGTTGATAATTCTGATGGTAATTCTGAACATTCAACTAAATATGGCAACAAAGATAAAATTTGAATTGGGAATGCACCTGAATTTATATAAATAGAATCTAAAGAATTCATTATTGTTTCATTATCAGTTTTTGTTGCTATGCACTCTAATGAATCTAAGTTATCTGGCAAAACTCTTAGGATAGGTTCACTTTCAATAAAACTCTGAAAATTTAAAGAGAAATTTTGTCTAGAAGCAGAACTTAAACAAAATAATGAAGAGATTGAATAAGTAAAAACTGGTTTACCAAACTTGTACCCAAGATAATCAAAATTTTCAGATGACATCTTATCCTTAATACATTGTTTTTCTGTCTCATCTAACTGGATATTATTAGAAATAAGAAGACCTTGAATTATTCTAAAATTTGTAAGTTCAGATAAACACCCTGACATTTGATCATTTGGAAGAGAATCTGATGAAACAAAGTTTACCATTTCATCTTTATTTTGAAATTTAGACATCAAACAATCTTTTTCGGATTGAGTTAATTCATTAAAAAACAAACTGAAATTGACTAACGGATTTATAGTTAGAGGAGATGTGTTATCTACCTCATTCACAATCGAATTTTGTCCACAGGCAACAAAAGCCAAAGAGGTGAATATTAAGAATAAAAAAAATTTCTTCATATTTATATTTTATCAATTTTATATTCTTTCAAAATAGAATATTATTTGAAAACAATGTAAATTAATATCAACTTTAAGAAATAGAGTAAATTTATCGATATTAAAGCTTCAATAAATAGAAAAATTATGGTGAAAAATGAACAGACTACCAAATAAAGTTGCCTTAATATCAGGTGGTGCAAGAGGAATAGGTGAATATGCAGCTCGATTATTCGTAAAAGAAGGAGCTTCTGTGATTATTGGAGACAAAGATTTATCTAAATGTGAAAAAACTATAAAAGAATTACAAAAAGAGGGTTATGATTGTTCAGCAGTACCATTAGATGTTACAAAAGAATCTGATTGGGTTGATGCTATTTCTTATATAGAATCTAAATATAATAAACTTGATATACTCGTCAATAATGCTGGAATCTATAGTACTATTCCAATCGAAGAAACCCCTTTAGATGATTTTAATAGTGTAATCTCAGTAAATCTGACAGGATTATTTCTAGGTACAAAGCATTCTATACCTGCATTAAGAAAAGCTGGTGGAGGCTCTATTGTAAATATGTCATCAACTGCAGGATTAGTTGGTAATTCGGGTAGCGGAGCTTATGGTGCATCAAAAGGAGGAGTAAGATCGTTTACAAAATATACAGCTGTACAGCATGCTGTGGAGAATATTCGAGCAAATTCAATACATCCAGGGCCAATTGAAACAGATATGCTAGCTGATAAATTTTCTGATTTAGAAAGTAGATCTGCATCAGAATCAAAAATACCTATGGGAAGGATAGGGACTGCTAAGGAAGTAGCTATGGCGATCCTTTTTCTTGCATCTGACGAATCTAGTTATATAACTGGAGCTGAATTAACAATAGATGGAGGACTTACAGCTAGATAAGATATTTTTGATTACCATTGGAAGAAAAATCATTAATATTAATTTGTCCCTCAACATAACCCGATTCTATAAAAGAATAAGCTAATGACAATGAAGAAATACCTTCAATGATGCCTACCTCTGGATTTGAATCATTCCTTAAAGAATTAATAAAATCTAAATATTCTAAAGCTATTAACTTTTTGTCATAAACTTCAAAAGAAATATCAAAACCTGAGTAATCAAAATTACCAAAGACTTGTTGAGTTGTTGAATCTAACTCAAAGTTAGGAAAAAGATCAAATAATTTTTCACCTTCATAGTTTTTTTCATTTATCTTTACTGAAATAGGTTTGCCTGATCTTGAGTTAGATCTTTTTAGACTCATTTTTGAACCATGAATCCAAGATTCATTAAATTTTAAGTTTGGTATTGCATCAGATATTAAAACAGATCCTAATGCCCCTGATTCAAAAACAATAGAACAGATTACAGTATCTACTGCATCCTGATTAATAGAAATATTTGATTCATAGTCTTCAATTCTATGTCCATAAAATTTTTTAAGATTATGATTACTATCTTCCATTGTTATAAGTTTTCTTTGAGGAAGTAAAATTTTTGATTGTCCATTCACAAACTTTACTGGACCTAAAAAATACAATAAAAGGTCTGCGTTATGAATCCCTGCATCCAACACAATTCCTCCTCCCTTGTTTTTTTTTGCTCTCCAACCTGTACCATGCATTACTTTACCTTTAGAATAAGAAGACTCAAAATCGTACGCATATAATACTTCTCCAAATTTTTCAGAGTCTATTACAAATTTAGTAAATCTATTTATCGGATCTCTTCTAAAATTTTCAAAAACAGCAAATTTTTTACCTGATTTATTTTGAACATCAATTAATTCATTAGCAAGTTTTATTGATAAAGCTACAGGTTTTTCACACATAACATGTAAATTCTGCTTCATAGCCCATGAGGAAATTTTATGATGAGTATCATTTGTAGTAGCTATATCTACTGAATCTAATGAAAGGTTAGATGTAACTAATTCATCATAATTTTTAAATATTTCTAATCTCTTACCAGTATGTTCATAGTATTTATCAGATAAGAAAGAAGATGATTTTTCATTAAAATCAACCAAAGCTACTAGATCAAGATTTTTATCGTACTTTAGGTATTCAATGTAACCCAACAAATGTCTATAGCCCATTCCTCCACATCCTATTAATGCAAATTTAGTTCTCATGATTAATTAAACTTTCAACTCGTTAGCTATAATGAGTTCAGTGAAGATAATTGTTATCCTTACAAAACTTTATTATTGAGGAATATACATGAATAAAATTCTAATAACAGGGGGATCAGGGTTAATAGGAAGTGTTTTAAATAATCATCTAAAAGAAAAATATAAATTAGTTAATCTAGATATAAAAAAACCTATAAGTCATTCACAAGATACTATCATTGGAAATATGAATATTTTGGAAGATGTTAAAATCGCTTCTGAATCCGCAGATACAATTATTCATTTAGGTGCGGTAATTAATGTTGATTCAGATTGGGAACTAGTTCTCAAAAATAATATTGAATCAACTAGAAATGTTTATGAAGCAGCAAAAATAAATAATGTAAAAAAAGTTATTTTTGCAAGTTCAAATCATGCAGTAGGTTTATTTGAAAATGACAGCCCTTATAAAGAAATAGTAGAAGGGAAATATGAAGGTCTAGATCCAAAAAATATAAAAAAAGTAGATAAAAATGTCCCTATTAGACCAGATTCATATTATGGTGTATCAAAATCATATGGAGAAGCTATAGGTAGATACTATTATGAAACTTTCAACATAAAATCTGTAAACTTAAGAATAGGAACTGTCTTAAATTCTGATGATCCTTCAACTTCTATTAGGCATTTTGCCACATGGCTATCACATAGAGATATTTCTCAATTGGTAGAAAAAAGTATAATTCACAATGTAGAGTTTGAAATATTTTATGGTGTTTCAAATAATAAATGGAGATTTTGGGATATAGAAGATTCACAAAAAAAGATATCATACATGCCCGTAGATAATGCGGAAGAATATAGAAAGTAGGAGAAATCAATGAGCATAAAAATAGATTTAAAAGGGAAAAAAGGAATAATATTTGGTCTCGCAAATCAAAGATCCATAGCTTGGGCTATATCAGAAAAACTTTTTGAAGCAGGCGCAGAATTAGCATTTACTTATCTTGATGAAAGATTATTAAAAAATATTGATAAACTTTTAGAGCCTTATGATTCTTTGTTATTGAAATGTGATGCAAATAATGAAAATGAAGTTAAAGAAGTTATGAAAAAATTTAATGAGAAATATGGAGAAATAGATTTCATTGTTCACTCTATCGCATTCGCTAACCGTGAAGATCTTGGTGGAGATTTTTCTGATCTTTCTAAAGATGGGTTTACACTAGCACTTGAAACAAGTTCTTATTCTTTAGTAACAATTGCTAGAGAAGCCTCAAAATATTTCTCTAAAGATGGTGCATCTGTAATTTCTATGACTTTCGATGCATCAACAAAAGTTTATCCAGGTTATAACGTAATGGGTACAGCTAAGGCAGCTTTGGAAAATATTAATAGACAACTATCAGCACAATTTGGTCCAAATAAAACTAGATTTAATTCAATATCTGCCGGCCCTTTACCTTCTTTATCAGCAAGGAGCATACCTGGTTTTACTGAAATGAGAAAAGCTCATGAAGAAAGATCGCCTATCAAGAGACCAATTACTCATGAAGAGGTAGCAAATACAGCATTATTTTTGATAAGTGACATGTCTTCTGGAATAACTGGAAGTATAATTCCTGTTGATGGAGGATATGGAATTATTGCACTCTAATAGTAAAAAGCCTAATATTTTTTATGGATGGTGGATTGTTCTAAGTGCAGGAATTGTTCAATGGTATTCATCTGCTGTATTTTGGAGAGGATTCCCACCTTTTTTTGATGCAATATTGAGTACCTTTGGTTGGAGTAGCGCTGCTACTGGAGCAGCTTTATCTATTCAAAGATCAGAAAGTGGTTTAATTTCTCCTTTTGTGGGGACAGTAATAAAAAAATTTGGCCCTAAAAGAGTAATGGCATTTGGTATTTTACTTACAGGTGGTTCATTTATCTGGATGAGTAGAATGCAAAGTCTTTGGGAATTTTATTGTGCAATAACCATTTTAACCTTAGGGATGTCATTTGGGACTTTCATAATATTTGTAGCAGTAGTAGGTAATTGGTTTAATAAAAATAGAGGAAAAGCAATATCAATACTAATGTCTGGTGCAGGTTTAGGGGGAATAACTGTACCCTTAATAGTTCTAGGTATTGATGAGTTTGGATGGAGATCAATGCTTTTCGCAGTGGGAATAGGATTTTGGGTATTAGGCTTTCCTACTTCTTTAGTTTTAAGAGGAGATCCGGAAAATTATGGGCAACATCCTGATGGAATTAAACCTGAACCTAATAATAATGATGATATCGTAGATGCACGAGAAAAAGGTGTGTCTGTATCTCATGCACTAAAAACTGGAAACTTTTGGAAATTAGCCCTAGCAACAGGATTAAGTCAGGCTGTATTTACCAGTAATTTATTTCACCTAACCTCATTTAAGGAATTTGGCCTAACTACAACAATTGCTGCAACAATTATTGGATTATCGTGGTGGGGAGATATCGCAGGCAGAATAACTGTTGGATTTATAACTGATAAATTTGATCGGAAAATATTACTTACAATATCATTTACTTTATTAACTTTAGGAATAAGTGGCGTTGCAATAATGGGAATGGATGGAACAATTGATTTTCTTCCTCAGAGTTTAGGTATCGTAATGTTCATATTATTTTTTGGCTTAGGCTTTGGATCATCAGTACCTCTTAGATTAACTTTGGCAGCAGATTATTTTGGAAGAAAAAATTATGGATCAATGATAGGCATTTTAAACACAGTTGGCGCGGTTTTTGGAACTTTATCACCACTTTTAGTCGGATTGACTAAAGATATTACCGGAGAATATATTTATGCTTACTATATTTTATCTATTGGAATGATACTTGCTATACCATTGGTCTTATCGTTGAAAAAAAATATTAATTCTTAGAAAAAAGCCGTAAAAAATAATGAATAATTTTCATTAGAGATCTATTCTCTATTTAACTTAAATTTTTTATCCAAAAATAAAGCTTTGAATTCATTTGTTCATTTACATAATCACTCAGAATATAGTCTATTAGATGGTATGAGTAACCTAAGTAAAATGGTTACTAAAGTTAAAGAAAATTCTCAAAGTGCTATTGCTATAACTGACCATGGAAACATGTATGGAGCTGTAGAGTTTTATAAGTTAGCTAAACAAAATGATATCAATCCTATTATAGGATTAGAGGCATATGTTGCAAAAGAAGACAGTTTAAAAAAGACTGCGGATGAAAAGAGTCCATATCACCTAACTCTCCTTTCACAAAATCATACTGGATATCAAAATCTCATGAAGTTAGTTACTCACTCTAACCTTAATGGGTTTTATTATAAGCCTAGGATTGATAAAAAAATTTTAGAAGAAAATTCACAAGGAATAATAGCTCTATCAGGATGCCCTTCTTCTGAATTATCAAGATCAATAATAATTGATGATCAGAAAAAAACTAAAGAAACATATGGATGGTTTAAAGAAGTTTTTAAGGATAATTTCTATCTTGAAATAATGGAGCATGTGGGAGTACCTCATCAAAAAAAAATAAACGAGGAATTACTTAGAATCCATAAAGCAAATAATATTCCTTATGTAATTACAAATGATAACCATTATGTAAATCAGGAAGATCATTCAGCTCATGAATTACTAATGTGCCTTCAAACAAATTCAAATATTAATGATCCTCACAGATTCAAATTTGATGACGATAATTATCATATTAAATCCACTGAAGAAATGTATGAACAATGGGGAGAATTAGCTGAAGGTTTAAGAAACACTTTAGTAATTGCAGAAAAATGTAATATAGAACTAGATTTTTCAAAAAGCTTATTGCCTAAATATGAATGTCCAGATGGCAAATCTTCGATGGAATACCTAAGAGAACTTACATATAAAGGGTTTAGTAAAAAATTTGAATCAAATGACAGTAAATTAATTGAAAGATTAGAGTATGAGTTAGAGGTTATTGAAAAAACAAAATTTCCAGATTATTTTTTAGTATGTTGGGATATTTTTAATTTCGTTAATTCAAAAAAGATTTTATCAGCTGTAAGGGGTTCTGCCGCAGCAAGTTTAGTTTTATATTGCCTGGAAGTAACTAGAATAAATCCTATGGAACATAATCTTGTTTTTGAAAGATTTCTAAATCTTGAAAGAAGAGAAATGCCAGATATTGATATGGATTTTGAAGATGATAAAAGAAATGAAGTTATGAAGTACTGTGTAGATAGATACGGTAAAGACCACATAGCTCAAATTATCACATTTGGAACTATGGGAGCGAAAGCTGCTGTAAGGGATGTTACAAGAGTTCTAGATTTACCTATTTCAGTAGGGGATAAATTAGCTGGAATAATACCAACGAGGGTTGGTACAAAAATAAAAGATGCTCAAGAAATAGAAGAATTTAAGTCTCTTCAAAGAGATAATGACTATAAAAGAGTTGTTGATTTTGCAACAAAATTAGAAGGCACAATAAGACATGCTTCTACTCACGCAGCTGGAGTAATAATTTCTCAAGATAATTTAACTGACGATGTACCTCTTCAAAGATCTACTTCAGATGACGAAAATGCACCTCCTACGACTCAATATGCAATGGGTGCTATTGCTGATGTTGGGTTACTTAAAATGGACTTTCTTGGTCTAACAAATCTTACTATTATTGGTAAAACCATAGAACTAATTGAAGAAATGAATAATATAAATTTTGATATTTATAGTATTTCTAAAGAAGATAAAAATACATTTGATTTACTTTCAGAAGGCGATACATTTGGAGTTTTTCAATTAGAATCAGCAGGAATGAGGAAATATATTAAAGATCTAAAACCCTCTAATGTTTCCGACATAGCAGCTATGATAGCTCTATATAGACCCGGTCCAATGGAGCATATTGATAGATTTATAAGATCAAAGTATGGGAAAGAAAAAATCAAATACCCTCACGAAGCCCTAAAGGAAATTCTTTCAGAAACTTATGGAATTATAGTTTATCAAGACCAAGTATTAAAAATTGCTCAAGCATTTGGAGGATATACCCTTGGAGAGGCAGACATACTTAGAAAAGCTATGGGGAAAAAAATCAAAGAAGTGATGCAAGCTCAAAAAGATACTTTCATTAAAGGTTCGTTAGAAAAAGGATTTGATAACGACATTGCTAATGAAATTTTTGAATTAATCGAACCTTTTGCTGGATATGCTTTCAATAAAGCTCATAGTGTTTCTTACGCTATGATTGCGTATTGGACAGCTTATTTTAAAGCAAATTATAAAGTTGAATATTTCACATCTTTACTTAATTCTTATATTAATAATTTTGACAAAATATCAGATTGTATTACTGAGATAAGAAAAACTAATATTGAAGTAAAAAATCCTCATATAAACTATTCAAAATCAAAATTTTCAATAGAAAAAAATGATAATGAAAGATCAATAAGATTTGGTTTGAGTTCACTAAAAAATGTTGGTATCGCTTCTATCAATAAAATCATAAACGAGAGAGATGAAAATGGTATTTTCATCTCTTTAGATGACTTCTGCAAAAGAATGGACTCAAGTTGGATAAATAAGAAGATTCTTGAAAGCTTAATTAAGTCAGGTAGTTTTGATGAATTTGGTGATAGAGGAAGCTTATTTGATTCTGTTGAACGAATTTTACTTCAAATAAACAATGCAACTAAATTAAGAAATAGCAATCAAACTACAATGTTTGATCTATTTGGAGATGAAGTTGAAACTCCAACTACAGATTTAGAATTAACAAATATAAAAACAGAAGATACCCAAAAAATGCACTGGGAGAAAGAGGTTTTAGGAATCTCATTTACGGTGAATCCAAATCATAAAGAAATGCTGAGAATAAAAGAGATCAACGAAGATATGGTTGTTTCAATGAATCAATTAGATAATGTTGATCAAAAAAAACCTCAAACTATTATTGCTGAAGTAAGATCTTATGAAAAGCGTGTCTCAAGAAAAGGTTCTGAGTTTATGATAGTCAAACTAGAACTTATAGATGGAGTTATTGATTTAATGGTTTGGCAAAATAAATTAGAAGATGTTGATAAATGGTTGCATAGTCCTATAGCTAAAATTTCTGGAAAAATTAATAATAGAAATGGTGATGCTTCAATTTGGTACGATAATGGAGAAATATTCTCATTTGATGAAGAAATTATACCTAAAAAGACAACTCAAGAAAACTTAATTAAATCTGAACCAATTATAACCATAGAAGATAAACAAAAGGAGGAAAAAACTATTATTGAAGAATTTGCAAAAGAAGATCTAAATTATATTAAAGAAGTAATAATAACCTTAGATGATCAAAAACACTCACAAAATAAACATTTAATGGATGATATCACAAGGATTCTGTTAGATAACGAAGGCCAAATACCTGTATCGATAGTAGTCAAGAATAACAATGAGAAAGTAAAGCTAAGCTTACCTTTTGCTAATGTTGATGCTAGTAAATCTTTAGAGGAAAAATTAGATAATATAATAGGTTTAGAAAATGTGTACTATAAGCAGTAATTTATTCACTTCTAAGCGCTTCAATAGGATCTAATTCTGATGCCCTATAGGCTGGATATGCACCACTTATTAGACCCACAAGAAGAGATACTATAAAAGCAATAACGACACTTATAGGAGTTATTACAGCAGGCAAATTTGTTTGATCTCCAAACTCATCTTGAAAAGATATTCCTCCCAAATTAAGAGAAATAACTATGCCAATTAAAATACCTAAAATCCCTCCTATTAAGCAAATGGTAAGAGCTTCCGTAATAAACTGTAGCCTAATATCAAATTTAGTGGCTCCAATTGATCTCAAGGTTCCTATTTCTCGTGTTCTCTCGGTTACACTTACAAGCATTATATTTCCTACTCCAATTGCTCCTACTAATAGTGATATCCCAGCTATTGATCCTAAAAATAAAGTTAATGCCTGGGTAACTTGATTAGCTGCTTCTAAAAGTTGATCCATACTTGTGATTTCAAAATCAGGTTCATCAACTTCATGAATATTTTGCAATACCCTTGTTATTGAATTAGAAACAATTGTTTTATCTGCATCTTCGGTTGATCTAACAATTATAGAGAATACATTTACAT
>Ga0208261_1000079_pt1 | contig 39045 bp, 39 predicted proteins | sample Knorr_S7_td_DCM__FD_185595 | JGI IMG/M metagenome (GOLD analysis project Ga0208261, IMG submission 185595) | Marine microbial communities from Southern Atlantic Ocean transect - Knorr_S7_td_DCM_ad_131m_LV_B (SPAdes) (version 3) | ecosystem: Environmental > Aquatic > Marine > Oceanic | place...
GCAACCATCGTTATTATCAATTACATTCCACTCGAGCCACGCGTGACCTGGTAGGAGCATTTCAGCTCGTAAAAGTAGTGAATTATCATCAACTTTTACCACAGTGAAAAAATCTACCGGATCACCAACACGTAGCTCGGAAGGGTGGCGCCGTCCTCTCCTCAGCCCGACTCCACCAACTAGTTTGTCAAAAAATCCACGAACAGCCCAAAGCCAATCGAAGGCAAACCATCCGGTATCGCCACCTATAGTTTTAATTGTTGACATGATTTTTTTTGCTGCAACTACTGAGTTTTGTTCTCTAGAGTCGATTAATACTCGCCCTCCAGACCATTCAGGGTCACTAAGTTCAGGCAGCTCTGCGATTTGACTCTTTACAGAATTTGACCAGCGGGTAGGAATCTGGAGATCTTGCACTCTAGTTAATGCTCTGCCAATTGAATTATGCAAATTTTCAGCTTCATGAGTAAGCAAGACAGAAATTGGATTATTATTTACCACCACGTCTGAAGTAAGAGAATCTATAAGAGAACGAGCAAGGCGAATAGGTAATGGACTTGTCAGATTTACCCAATGAGATGAAAGGCGAGGAGTTAGGACAGGCACAGGAATAATTATTCGCTTCTTCAAGCCAGCAACTTGGGCGTAGGTATGCATCATTTCTCTGTACGTCAAAATATCTGGCCCACCGACATCAAAAATTTTCCCTAGCGTCTCATCATTATCTAATACAGATACCAAATAAAACAAAATGTCGCTTATTGCTACAGGTTGACAGCGTGTTTGGGTAACCCATTTTGGTACCACCATTATTGGAAGTACTTCAACTAAAGACCTGAGCATTTCGAAAGAAGCACTACCAGAGCCAATAATAATTGCTGCCCTAAGTTCGGTGACAGGGGTTGAACCATTCGATAAAATTTTTCCGACTTTGTGCCGGCTAGTTAAATGCGGAGAATGGTTTTTTTCATCTTCTCCGAGGCCACCTAAATAAACAATTTGTTTGATTTCGTTCATATCAGCAGCTTCAGAAAAAATTTCTGCCATTGACGATTCCAAATCTTCGAAGTTCGAAGAAGCTGCCATTGAGTGGACTAAATAATATGCTTTTTCTACATTGTGAAGTGCTTCTACGACCTGTTCTTTAACGCTTAAATCGGCTTTATAAACTTCTACTTTTGAACGCCAAGATCTATCATCTAATGCCTCAGAGTTCCTAACTATGCATCGAACGTTGTATCCAGCTTCTAAAAGCCGGGGGACTAGACGACCACCGACGTATCCGGTAGCACCAGTTACCGCAATTATTCCAGTTTCATTATCATTTTTCATAAGTGTCTTACTTTTTAATCAATGAAAATTTTATTTGATTAGTTAAAAATTTCGGGTTTTTGGGCTTAAGTCACAAACGAAATTTTGGTATTTTTCTCCGAGTTGATTCGGAAAAAAAGACTAAGAAAAGTGAAATTGTTGAATACAACAAATACCCAAGCGCCAAAGGTGTGACAGAGTATTTTATTTGTGCTGAAAAAATTACTGCTAATAAAGCAGCCCCTCCGAGAGAAATTGCTCCTGCTACCCCTGAAGCGGTTCCAGCTAGATCTCCCATTGGCTCTAGGGCTAGGGACAAACCTATAGGAGTTAAAAGGCTTAAGAAAATGTTTGAAGAACCAACCAATAAAAGCCAAATCCAAAAGTTAGGTGAGCCGTTACTAGTTATTGCAAGAAGTAGAGAAGTTATGTTTATCAACACGGAAACCCCAACACTAAAAATTGCGACTTGTTTGGCTCCAAACATTGAAATAAAACTGTTACTTGCAAAAAATGCTATTGCCATGGGGATTCCAAGAATGCTAAAAATCACCGCAAACTGGCTTGCTTTTCCGTAAACAAGATCAAAAATTGGTTGCGAACTGCTTAACCAAATAACGAAAGCTCCTTGTCCAAAGGTGACAGCTAGGACATAACCAATAGTAATTCGGGTGGAAAAAATCTTTTTGAACGATTTTGCGGTTATTTCCCAACTCAGAGATCTCCTTTTGTTCGTGGGCAAAGTTTCACCAAACCAGAGACTCCACAAAATACCGATGCCTGCCAAAATAATTCCTAAAGCCCAAACAACTCTCCAATTCGTGAAAGACAAGAAACCTTCTGAGATAAGAGGTGTGATTATCGGTCCCAAAAGAAAGACAGCCATAATTTTGGACATGACTTTCGCCATTTCGTCACCTGAATATAAGTCACGCGCAATAGTTGTTCTCATACTTGCCGGAATACTTGAACCTAATCCCCAGAAGAACCTGAAGATAAGAATTGTTAACAAATTTTGTGACAGTAGAGATCCGAGAGCTCCGATCATATAAAGAACAAGACTTAATTTTAAAGAAGTAACTCGTCCGAAACGGTCAGTAAAAGGACCAAAAATAATTTGGCCGACAGAAAGACCAATAATATAAATAGTAACTATCAACGAAATCTGGTTAGACCCTTCTAGCAGACCTATATCGGGTCTGATCTCATCAAAAGCTGGGAGGGATGAATCAATTCCAAAAGCAGCTAGACCATTCAAAAAAGCTAGGAAAAAGACTACGTTTATTTGCGATCTTTTCAACGACACTTAGCTAGTCTGCCTTGCAATCAGAAATAAGCCCGATCAATAGAGAAACTATTTTTTCAACTACGGTTCGACTATGAGCCAGGTAGGTGCTGTGAACCCAAGATACGCAACTTTGAATACGGATTATGCAGCTGAGATGTTTTCCATGTCTGATGAAGAGGATGGTCCAATATGGATGGTTAATCTCATGAAATACCGTGAGATTGCTGATTATGGTGATGGTCGAGAATCGAATATCAGTGGTCAGGAAGCTGATGATCTTTATGCCCCAATGGCTGTACTCGCAGACATAGGAGCAGAAATCGTTTTTGCTGGAAATGTGGAAACACAACTTCTCGGAGATAGTCCAAAATGGGATCGAATAGCCGTAGTGAAATATCCGACAAGACGTTCATTTTTAAAAATGTCATCTAGAAAAGATTTTCAAGAGAAACATGTCCACAAAGAAGCAGGCATGCAGACGACAATTGTGATGGGTTGCACGCCGATGGACACCCCTGTTTACTCAAAGAAAGATTGGACAGAAATAGCAAATTCTCCCAGTGAAAGTGACGGTGTGATAACAGTTGTTCATGTTCTGCAGTTAAATGAACAAATTGAGAAAATGAATAATTACTCTTTAATAGCGGGGGAGCGGGCCATACCAAATGGAGTGCGTGTAGATGGATGGTTTCAAGTAGAAAACACTATTTTGGGTGATGGGAGAAAATGGGATCAGGTCAGGTTTAATACTTTCCCTAGTCGCAGGGCATTTAAAGAAGTTTTAAATGACCCTGCACGCATAGAAGCCCAGAAAAAATATAGAGAATCAGCTATAAGCGATACTTACACAATGATAGTTACACCTTTAATAAACAAAGTTTCTGATTCAATCTAAAAATGAAAACAGGTGATCTCACAACTCCTGCTTTAATAGCGGATTCAAAAACTCTAGAAACAAATATCGCCACTATGGCATCAAAAAGGCCTGGACGGACACTTCGTCCACATGTAAAAGCTTTTAAATCAACTGCATTGGCAAAAAAACTGGTCGAAGCTGGACACGAGTCTTTCTGTTGCGCAACAATTCGCGAATTAGAAGGAATGGTAAAAGCCGGTCTTGGAAATGATCTTCTTTTAGCAAACGAGACACTTGACGCAACGCGAATCGGAGAGTTGCTTACGCAAGAAGATTGCCGAATAACAGTTGCTGTTGATTCATTGGAAACAATTGAAGCCGCTGCGTTCGCTGGTGTGAAAGAAGTATTAATAGATGTCAATGTTGGGCTACAAAGATGTGGATGTAGTCCAGAAGAAGCCGGTTTTCTATCAGAAAAAGCAAAAACATCAGGATTGCAAGTAAGAGGAGTAATGGGATACGAGGGACATTTGATGCATGACCCTGACGTTCATAGACGAACAGAAAAAACTCAAGAATCAATGGAATTATTGATTTCGGCTCATGAAGCAGTAGGAGGTGAAGTGATTTCTGGAGGAGGAACAGGAACATGGGAATGCAATCAATCTGTGACAGAGCTTCAAGCTGGTAGCTATGTTTTGATGGATGGTGATTATTCCAAACTCGACCTTCCTTTTAAAGAAGGATTACTTTTATTAACTACAGTTATATCCACAAGTAAGTCTGGGTATGCGGTTTTGGATGGTGGTTTGAAAGCATTATCAGTAGATAGTGGGAATCCAAAATTACTAGGTGAAGGTGAAGTCATGTTTTGTTCTGATGAACACACAACGATAACAAATGGTTCTTGGTCAGTTGGGCAAAGAGTGGGTTTGAGACCATCACACATTGATCCGACAATTTCAAAACACGAATCTCTTTTCCTTGTAGAAGAAATTGAAGAAAGTTTAGAGACGGAATTGTTGGAAACATTGGAAATTGATTTGCGGGGATGGTGAAAGCATGAACTCCCAATCATCAAAAACTTGGAGTAATTGGGCTGGGAACCAGACAAGTAATCCTTTGAGTATCAAAAAACCTCAAAATGAAGAAGATGTTGTAGAGATAGTTAAAGAAGCAAAAAAAAGAGGTTTAAAAGTCAAAGTTGTCGGCTCAGGACATTCATTTACTGGAATAGCAGTTACAGACGAAGTATTAGTTTCTATTGACGCGATAGCTGATATCCGAGACGTAGATTTTGGAAATCTTACAGTTCGCGTTGGTGCAGGAATAAAACTTTGTGATCTAAACCCAATTTTGCAAAGATCTGGATTAGCTATGCCGAATTTAGGCGACATAGTTTACCAATCAATTTCGGGAGCTATTTCTACATCTACTCACGGGACTGGTCTCGAATTCAAAACTATTGCGGACGCGGTGTGTGGAATGAGAATCGTTGATGGTCAGGGGCAGGTCGTCGAATGCGACAAACAAAAAAACCCAGAGATATTTCACGCGGCAAGAGTGGGGTTGGGTGCTCTAGGAATAATTACTGAAGTCACAATCCAGTGCGTGGAGGCATTTAATCTGCATGCGGTAGAAGAAATTTTACCTATAGGAGAAGTAACAAATAATTTTGACCGCTGGTCCAAAACAACTGATCACATAGAATTTTTTTGGATGCCCAATACAGACAAAGCTTTGCTGAAAAGAAATACCAGAACTCTCGAAGCACCGCCACGGCCAAGAAATAAAAGACACTCGCTTAAAAAGCGTTGGAATCGATTTAAGAATGAAGAAATAAAACAAAATGTTCTTTTTGGTGCGATGAATCATTTAGGCAAGATCATTCCTCCTTTAGTCCCAAAACTTAATTCGATGGTTGCTGGGGAAAGCGGCAGAGCAGAGTACATAACAACCAGCTATGAGGTTTTTGCCAGTCCGCGTAGGGTCAGATTTTATGAAATGGAATATGCAGTTCCCATAAATTATGGGATAGAGGCATTTAGAAGAGTTGTTGAACTAATAGGTGATTTAGACCATTACATCAGTTTTCCAGTTGAGTACCGAGTACTTGGAAAAGATGAAATACCAATGTCGACCGCAACTGGCAGAGATTCTGCGTTTATAGCTGTCCACGTATTTCGAAACACACCTTTTGAAAAATATTTTCAGGGGGTAGAGGAAATAATGGCTGATTACGAAGGCCGTCCTCACTGGGGAAAACTTAACTTTCAAGATCATGAAACTCTTTCGAATAATTACCCTCAATGGGAAGCATTTCAAAACATAAGGCGATTAATGGACCCTTTCGGTATTTTCACAAATCCATATTTGGATAAGGTTCTAGGTCCCTTGACCTAGCAGATGCCAGTAGTCTGTTCCCATGGAGAATTCAGCGAACAACGAAACACAAGATTCATCTGCTGAAGAAGATTTGGAATTAAATAAATTGGAAGACGATCTAGCTCTTATAGAGACTGCGATGGAAAAGATTGACCAAGAAGATCTTAAAGCATATGAAACGGTAGAAGCTGAGATTATTGAAACGTAGAATTTTCACTTAAGAGATTTAATTATAAAAGATCAGGCATCGACTCTTCGACTACTAACGAAACCCTTTTGCCCATTTTTAGGTCACCATTAACGAACTCAACCCAACGGCCACCAAGGTTTGGAACCTTCATAGAAGGTTGGTCGTGAAGGTCTTCCAACGCGTGGACTATCCCAGCATGTGAAATAACAAGAATAGAGTCTGAAGGTTCTGAACTTTCAGAGATTTTCTTTAAAACCTCAAAAACTCTAAATAAAAGATCTGGATTAGATTCGTAACCGTCTGGCCGTTTTCCTGAAGCTAAAAATCCTGGCCAGTCATTTTCGATTTCAATACGTGTAAGACCCTGCCAAGGGCCGGCATCACGTTCCATCAGGCCAGATTCAGCCACTACCGGACCTACTCCCATTAGCTCTGAAATTATGGAAGCAGTATTTTTTGCTCTTTGAAGAGGCGATGAAACAATCGAATCAAACAAACCAAGTTTTTGGATAGCTTTTCTTGCTTGGCTCTGTCCTAGATTGGTCAAAGGCGGGTCCGCTTGCCCCTGCCAACGACCGAGGGCATTCCATTCTGATTGGCCATGACGAACAATTAACAACTTGGGCATAATTTGACGGTATCTATTTCAAGTTCTATTCGGACTCAGCTGATACTTTCCGTAGACTACTTTCATGGCAACTCTTCGTCTTTTTGCATCAGTAAAACAAATGGCCGGAACAGGATCAGTCATTTTGTCAGGCGGAACAGTGTCTGATGTATTAGAAGAGGCAGCCAAACGATTTGGGTCTGAGTTCAGCGACATGTCAAAGAATTGTCGAATTTGGTTAAATGGAAATCCAACTGAAATTGATAATCCTGTAAGTGATGATGATGAGATAGCGTTACTACCCCCCGTTTCAGGAGGTTGAAATGCGTAAGTTAGCTGTACTTTCAATGCACACTTCCCCCTTAGCTCAACCGGGTATTGGTGACGGCGGAGGAATGAATGTTTACGTTCGTGAAGTTTCTTCAGCTCTTGAGGAAGCAGGCATAAGTTCAACAGTTTTTACAAGAAGAGTGGACAAAGAGACGCCAAAAGTAATGGCATTTGGTAATGGACTAAAAGTTGTTCAAATCGATGCAGGGGATTTTTCCTTACGTAAAGAAGAATTATTTTCAGTAGTTGAAGATTTTACGAACGGGGTAGAAGAATTTCTAATAACGGAAGATCAGCATGATGCTTTATTAGCAAACTATTGGCTTTCTGGTTCAGCGGCACATCAGCTAAAACACAATTTGAATATGCCTTTAATAACTTCATTTCATACACTTGCCCGAGTTAAAGCTGCTTCGGGTGATAAAAGTTTTGGATACGAAGAACGTATAAAGGTAGAGAGTGAAGTTATAGGTTGCTCAGATGTAATTTTGTCAAACAGTTCTTTCGAAACTGATCAACTAGTCAGTCATTACGGTGCTGATCCTTCGCGTATTGAAATCGTTCCACCGGGGGTAGATCACTCGATTTTCAACCCTGCATGTAAAAGTGAAGCACGCCGACTTCTTAATTTGAGTGAACAAAAAACACTTCTTTTCGTCGGGCGTATTCAACCATTAAAAGGAGTGGATTTAGCAATTTCGACATTGGCGGAACTGGAAGACAAAGATGCTCGTCTCATTTTGATTGGTAGTTCTAGCGGCATGGAAGGTCCGAGTGAACAAAGACGTATTACAAAAATGGTAAAAGAATTAGGGTTAACAAATAGAGTTTTATTTGTTGAACCGCAGCCGCATGAAAAACTAGTTAACTGGTACCGAGCAGCTGATGTTTTATTGATGCCAAGTCGATCTGAGTCATTTGGGCTAGTAGCTTTAGAGGCTGCTGCATGTGGTTTACCAGTTGTAGCTTCTGAAGTCGGTGGGTTGCAGACAATCGTTGAGAATGGTTTATCTGGATATTTGATTAATGATCGCGACCCTTGGTCTTATGCGGCTCATGTATCAAAAATTATTGACGATTCTGGAAAAGCAGAAGAAATGTCAGAGGAAGCAGTTGAGAGGTCTAAGTCATTCACTTGGTCGGTTACTGCTGCACGAATTCGGCGAATTTGTTTAGATTTGCAATCTCGATCTTTGGTTGATTGTGCATAGTGCTGAAGGTGAAGTTTCTCGACTGTTAACAGAATCTGAACTTGATTCTCTTGAAAGAGAAATCGAAAGATGGCTTGATTTGTCTTTAAAAGAAAATCCCTTGTTAGCTGCTTTCGAAAGAGATCCCGATGAGCCGGTTGGGGAATCTCGATGGTTTATAAGAGTTTTAGGGGAGGAAAAAGACACATTCACTCTGCGCTTCATGCTTAGGCAAAGAATGTTGCATTATGAAACCTATGTGATGCCCGCTCCTGAAGAGAATGTGGAATTATTTTTGGAGAATCTTCTTATTAGGAATAAAAAGATTGTCGGTGCCACGTTTTGTTTAGGAGAAGAAGACGCTGTTTTTTTAATAGGGGCTATTCCGGCGAGCACTGTGGAACCAAGTGAGCTTGATCGTATTCTTGGAACTTTATGGACGGCAGTAGAACAAAATTTTAAATCTCTTCTTAAAATTGGTTTTGCTGCAAAATTTGTTAAATCGAAAAAAGAAAATTAGTGAAATCCGATTTTGAAGTTTCTCGGCTTCCATCAAAAGTTTTGGTGTTTTCTGTTACTGCTGTAGGACTTTTACATAATTCGATTTTTGTTAGTTCAACTCCTGAAATTTTAAGATCCCTTGGAGAATCAGAAAATCTGGCAGGGCTTTTAATTGCTGCTGGCTCAGTTCCAGGAATAGTGGTGGCACCTTTAATAGGTTTTCTAGCAGATCGATTTGGGCGAAAAAAAGTACTAATCCCGTGTCTTATTATTTATGGGGTTTTTGGCGTTTTGGTAGGTTTAAGCCCTTCGTTATTTTGGTTTTTACTCATAAGAATTTTCCAAGGCTTAGGCAGTGCAGGATTGATCAACTTGGTTGTGGTAATAATCAGCGACAATTGGGTGAGTTTAGACAGAGCTCGTTTAATTGGACAGAATGCTGCTGCTATTACAATTTCAGTGGCGATCTATCCTGTGCTTGGGGGAGCGATCACTGATCTAATAGGTTGGCGTTGGACTTTTTTAGCTTTCCTAGCTCCTTTAGTAGTTGCTTTTTTTGTTTCAAAAAATCTGGAGGATCATAGACCAGGTTTGGATGTATCTGTTAAAGATCAAATATCTGGTGCACTTTCAGAGGTTGTTAAACCGGCCATAGCTACAAATCTTGTAATCGTAATGATTCTGTTTATGGCAATTTTTGGTTTATTTCAGTCTTTATTACCAGTTCATCTTGAGCGTGAGTTCGGACTACTTCCTACCGGAAGAGGTTTAGTCGCTTCAGCTCCAGCTATTGTGGCTGCCTCATCAGCCTTAGCAGTTGCAAGAGTTAGAAAGCGAGTACAAGGTGGAATTATTATTTATGTGTCTTTATTCATTTGGGGCATTTCTTTTGTAATGATGGGTTTCGGGTCATTACCAATTCTCGTATTGGCAACAATGATTTATGGATTGTCAGAAGGTCTGATGATTCCTACTCTTCAAGATTTGATAGCAGAAAATGCTCCTGAGCAACTCCGCGGAGCGTTATTAGCAATGTGGACAGGGGCTGCTCGTTTGGGGCAAACAGTAGGACCAGTATCCATTTCTCTTGCTTTAATGGGACTTTCCACCTCATGGGTACTTGTTTCGGCAGGTATAGCAATGATAGTTATTTCAGGTTTGGTTAGTATTACTCGAACACTTATTGTTTCTTCAGAGACCAATCAAACTGGTAGATTCAACGGATGAGTTTTCGATTACAAATAATCGGTGGCGGCAATATGGGTGAAGCACTACTTCGCGGATTGATTGAAAGTGATTGGGCTTCAAAAGAGGAATTACATGTTGTGGAACCAGTGTCGGAACGCAGAGACTATTTAGCTGCCACAATTTCTGGAGTTTCTATTTCGGAAAAACCATTGTCAGATTTGGACTCTTTAATCGCCGTTAAACCAGACAAAGTTTCAGAAGTATTAGCAGTTTTGTCAGGATTAAATCCAACACGAGTTCTTTCTATAGCTGCGGGAGTAAAAGTTTCTTCTATAGAAAAAATTCTGGGTTCAAATGTAAAAGTTATAAGAGCTATGCCTAATACTCCTGCTCTTATTGGTAAGGGTTCATCAGGTGTAGCTGCTGGTTCAACTGCCACTGATGAAGATCTGATATGGGCTGTTGAAATACTCTCAGCAGTTGGTGCAGCAATGGTTGTTGAAGAAAGTCAGTTAGATGCAGTTACAGGTCTTTCAGGTTCTGGCCCTGCCTACTTATTTTTTTTAGCTGAAGCACTTATAGACGCAGGGTGTGAAGTTGGATTATCAAAAGAAGAGGCAAAATCTCTTGTTGAACAAACTCTTTTAGGCGCATCAGCGCTTTTATATGAATCTGATGATCCTGCTGAAGTCTTAAGACAAAAAGTCACTTCTAAGGGAGGCACTACTGCAGCCGCAATAGAAGTTTTTGAAAACGCTAGTTTTCGTGACACTATTAGGGCAGCAGTTTTTGCCGCCACTGAACGCTCTTTGCAACTTGGTGATGAATGACTAGAAGTAAAAAGTATGAAACTATTTCATTTTTGTCAGATTTTGGAACAACTGACGAGTTCGTTGGAGTAGTTCATTCCGTCATCAACTCTATTGCTCCTTTCGTGAAAGTAATAGACGTTACTCATGGGATCCCACATTATGACATTCGCTCAGGTGGACTAGCTCTTGCTCGTAGTGCTCAATATTTGTCACCAGGTGTTGTTCTGGCAGTTGTCGATCCAGGTGTAGGGACACAAAGACGCGCAGTTGCAGTCGAGGTTGGTGGAGGAGAGTCAGTTTTAGTAGGTCCTGATAATGGTTTGTTAGCACCTACAGTTGCTTTAGTAGGAGGCGCAGATCGGGCGGTTTCACTCACAGAAACCAAGTATCAACTTCCGGCCCCCGGACCTACTTTCGCTGGGCGTGATATTTTTGGTCCAGCAGCGGCACATATTGCTTCAGGAGTAGATCTATTAGATCTAGGCGAAGAGGTCGAGGTTTCGAGCCTAGTACCTGGCCTTATGCCAATAACTTCTAAAGAAGATGATGGACTACACGCGGAAGTTTTATGGGTGGATCAGTATGGAAATGCCCAGATTAACTTAGATCCCGCAGAACTTGAAATAAAAGAAAATGAAATTAACCATTTTGAAATCACAACCTCAGGACTAACCAGAATAGCTAAAAAGGTGAACAATTTCGAAGAACTAAGTGGAGGCGAACTTGGGTTAACAATTGATTCTTATGGCTTAGTAGCGCTTGTGATAGGTAGAGGATCAGCAGCAGACGAGATGAAAATAAGCACAGGGAATCAGGTAATTATTTCCTTTGCTGAAAATTTTTCTGATAAGTCAATACCAGTAGTGTTAAAACAATCAGAAGAAAAAAATGAAGGCGATTTGTAGTGCGTTTCGGTACAACTTTTGTTATGGCTCTACTTCTATTAGCCATTTTAGGAGCAGCATTAATTCAATTCGTCTTCCTTGTTGACTGATTAATAATTTTTCTAGCCAACGTTATTTGCTTTATAGATCGCGTTGCTATCTAATTAGGGTGTGTCAAATTTAAATCTGCCTGAAGCGGCACTTTCTAGACTTACCGTTTATCAACGGGCACTAGTTGAGTTAAGCGATTCTGGTATAAAGACGGTGTCTTCCAGAGAATTAGCCGAAATTAGTGGCAGTAATGAATCAAAAGTTAGAAAAGATCTTTCATATTTAGGTTCATACGGAACACGTGGAGTGGGATATGAAACTGAGCGCTTAATTAAAGAAATAGGTGTCGTTTTAGGAGGCAGCCAACCAAAACCTGCAGTATTAGTAGGTATAGGAAATCTAGGAAGAGCTTTAAGCCAGTATGAAGGTTTTCAAGTTAGTGGATTTCCGATTGTGGGGCTTGTAGATATAGACGCAGATGTTGTAGGAGAAACTATTAATGGACTGACTGTAAAAAATTTGGATCAACTAGAAGAACTTGTTTTTCAAACATCTGCGGTATTAGGAATCGTCACCACACCAGCAACTGCGGCTCAGGAAGTTGTTGATTGTTTGGTCGAAGCGGGAATTAGATCCATTCTGAATTTTGCACCTGTAGTTGTCGATGTTGTTGATGAGGTCGAAGTAAGGAGAGTCGATTTAGCAACGGAGTTCCAGATTCTGGGCTACTACGATCATCTTAGAAAATTTGATTGATCAAATACGGTGACCAAATACCAGAAAATATTCATCACAAAAGGTTGGCAATAGACTGTAAATTAAGGAAAAATCAGTTTGTAAGTTTTATTTAATGATTACTTACTGAAACCCAGCTTAGGAGATGTATTTGTGTCGGTAATTGTCGTTGGTCTAAACCATCGAACTGTGCCTCTTGATCTTTTCGAGAAGATGACGGTTCCGGAAGCAAAATTGTCAAAAGCCTTAGCTGACCTTTCTTCGCGTGAAAATATTAGTGAATCAGTAATCCTTTCGACATGTAACCGTATCGAGATTTATGCATACGCTGAAAAATTCCATGGTGCTTATCAGGACATACGGAATTTTCTTTCTGAAATTTCACATGTTGCCCCCGAAGATTTTTCCGATCATCTGCTTGGACTTTTTGGCCCTGACGCTATTGAGCACTTGTTTAAAGTTTCTTCTGGCATAGATTCAGCTGTCATAGGAGAACACGAGATATTAGGTCAGGTTCGTGCAGCTTGGGAATTGGCAGTTGAGGAGCAAGCAGTAGGAACAGTCTTAAATTCACTTTTTAGACACTCACTTGAAGTTGGGAAAAGAGCAAGAAGTGAAACTTCAATTTCACGAAACATAACTTCTGTTTCTCAAGCAGCAGTTGCTATGGCAGACAAACAACTAAATGGATTAGCCGGTAAATGTGTTTTAGTTGTTGGTGCTGGAGAAATGGGTGAAGGGATGGCGAAGTCTTTACACGCAGGAGGAATAACCGAATTGCGAGTAGCCAATAGAACATGGGATCGTGCATTAGAAACAGCAGAAAGATTAAATGGCGAACCTGTAAGGCTTGATGAATTGCCGCAAAATTTAACAGAAGTTGATTTGCTACTAACTTCTACCGGTGCAACTGCGGCGATCCTCGAATATGGAGATCTTGATGAAGCGGCACGCCAAAGAAAAGGAAGAGAACTATTAATTGTAGATATCGCTGTTCCGCGTGATGTTGACCCTGCAGCAGGTGAACTTGATGGGGTGACAATTCTGGACATGGACGATTTACGAGAGTTTGCTGAAAATGGTATAAGAGCTAGAGAGAAAGAAGTTTCCTCCGTAAAAGAAATTATAAACGAAGAACTAGAGCGTTTTTCTAACCTTTTTTCAGCTAGGTCAGTCGCCCCAATAGTGACACAACTTCACTCCCGTGCGGAAGAGATACGAAATTCAGAACTTCAGAAACTTTCTAGAAAATTTCCTGAATTAACTCCTGAACAACTAAAAGGAGTTGAAACTCTGACAACCGCTATCACAAATAAACTTATGCATGAACCAACAGTACGACTTAAAGATGCCGCGGGGACTCCAAAAGGTGAACGTTTGTCTGAAGCATTGCAAGATCTTTTCGACCTGTAACAGAAACGGTAGTTTTGTCACTGCGGATTGCGACACGAGGGAGTGGGTTAGCTTTAAAGCAGACACAGCGTGTAGCTGAGCTAATTTCCCAGATATCACCTGAAATAGAGTTAGAAACATTAGTTGTTAGCACCGCGGGTGATCGTGATCAGAAAACTTCTATACAAGAACTTGGTGGACAAGGAGTCTTCGTTACTGATGTTCAATCTGCTGTTCTTGCTGGAAAAGCAGATATTGCAGTCCATTCTGCAAAAGATCTCCCAGCTGAAACAACCCCCGGGTTAGTACTTGCTTCTGTACCCGAAAGAGCAGATCCAAGAGATGCATTAGTGGGTTGTATCTGGGATGACTTGCCTAAAGATGCTTTAATTGCTACTGGTTCAATTAGAAGAAGATCACATTTGTCTCATTTAAGACCAGACCTAAGGTTCCAAGACCTACGAGGCAACATTGAAACAAGGCTTTTACGAGTTAAAGATGTGAATGCCATTGTGGTCGCAAAAGCGGCTTTAGATCGACTGGGTTTAACTCCGGAAACAATGAATGCTTTGCCAATTTCAATTCTCTTACCGCAAGTGGGACAAGGAGCTTTAGCTATCGAGTGCCGTGATAAAGATTTTGAGATAATTCAAATGTTAAAAGAGATTGAAGATCAGAAAGTTAGAACTCTAGTTGACGCAGAAAGATCATTTTTAGCTGAACTTGGATCGGGCTGCACTTTGCCGATAGCAGCTCACGCTATTGCGGAAAAAGAAGAAATTTTACTGAAAGCCTCTGTCGCGTCCAAAGATGGTACGACACTTTTAAAGGCAGAAGATACCGGGTTGGATCCCAATTTGCTGGGGAGAAATGTCGCACACAAACTTTTGAATGAAGAAGGTGGCGATCGTTTACTGAATGAGAATTTGTGAATATTAAAAAACCATTAATGGGTAAATCTCTCGTAATTACTAGACCATTTGAGCAGTCTGAACCGCTTTCCTCGGAGTTGGTCAATATGGGAGCAAAAGTTGTTTCTCTACCATTAATTACTATTACTGAACCTGTAGATGGTGGAAAAGGACTTGAAGAAAAAGTAAAAGATTTTGATTTCTATAAGTGGGTTGTGGTCACGTCTCCTAACGGTGCGATGAGACTTCTAAAGACGATGCAAGTTGTAGGAAAAAGTTCTTGTCCCAGAGTAGCTGTGATTGGTAGATCAACAGCTGAAGTTTTTGAACAATCTGGAATTACAGTTGATTTTATTCCTGAAAAAACTTTTTCTGAAGGCTTCCTTGAGATGTTTCCGAAGGCAGTAGAGGAAGATGACAAAGTTCTTCTAGTGCAAGCTGAAAAAGCCAGACCTTTACTTTATGAAGGGCTAAAAAATGAAGGTTGGAGAGTAGATAAAGCTGTTGCATACCGAAATATAAATAGTGAAGTAGAAGCGAATTTATTATTTGAAGCAAAAAACGCTGATGTAATAATTTTTACTGCTTCATCAGCAGTTAATCGTTATTACGAGCTAATTGGTGTTCCCCAACCGTCTAATGCGGTTTGTATAGGTCCAATTACTGGGGAGAGTGCAAGAATTTTAGGCTGGAAAGTTTTTGAAGCAAGAAAACAATCTGTAAAAGATCTGATTGAAGCTGTAAAACAATGGGCGGGGTCGTGACAATCCCTTCGTAGGCTTTGTGTATGAGTATTAATGCGCAGTTCCCGGCTTGGCGATCTCGGAGACTCAGGCGCACAAGCGCTATTCGAAGACTGGTATCTGAAACACAGATTTCTATTGATGATTTCGTTGCGCCTCTTTTTGTCAAGGAGGGCATTAAAGAGCCGCAACAAATATCTTCACTTCCTGGTGTTTTCCAACACACGCTTGAAAGCTTAAAACTTGAAGTTGATTCATTAAGAAAACTTGGAATACCCGGAATAATTCTTTTTGGGATTCCTGAGTCGAAAGATGAAGTTGGTTCAGGGGCTTGGGACCCAGATGGGATAGTTCAGTTAGCACTCAAAGATTTAAAAGAAAATTTTGGTGACGAGATGACGCTTATTGCAGATCTTTGCGTTGATGAGTACACGAGTCATGGTCATTGTGGAATTTTGTCGCAAGATGGAACAGTTGATAATGATGCAACGCTTGAAATTTATAATCAGACGGCTCTAGCACAAGCAGATGCTGGTGCCGACATTTGTGCACCTTCAGGAATGATGGATGGACAAGTTTCTTCGATCCGTAATGCATTAGATTCAAATAATCATACTCAGACCATTATTCTTGCATATTCCGCTAAGTATGCCTCATCCCTTTATGGTCCGTTTAGGGATGCAGTAGATGTAACTATAAAAGGTGGTGGAGACCGTCGTGGCTACCAACAGGACTATGCGAACTCGCGAGAGGCCCTAGCTGAAATTAAAGCTGACATTTCTGAAGGAGCCGACATTGTGATGGTAAAACCAGCCTTGTCTTACTTAGATGTTATTGCAAAAGCTAGATCAGAAGTAGACGTTCCAATAGCTGCATATCACGTAAGTGGTGAATACTCGATGGTTAAAGCAGCTGAAGCGAACGGTTGGCTAGACGGTGAATCGGTAATGATGGAACATTTACTTTCGATTAAAAGAGCAGGAGCTGACATAATATTAACCTATGCAGCAAAGCAAGCTGCTGAGATTTTGCAGGGTTAATCGCTAGTGGTAGAAAAAAATCAAAATTTGTTTGAACGGGCAAAAAAAGTTATTCCCGGTGGTGTCAATTCTCCTGTTCGTTCATTTAGTTCCGTAGGAGGAGTTCCTTATTTTGTCCGCAATGCCGAAGGTCCTTATGTTTGGGATGAAGAAGGCAATAGATACTTAGATTACGTCCAGTCTTATGGGCCAATGATTCTGGGGCACTCACATCCAGCAGTAATAGAAGCTATAAATAAAGCAGCATCATGCGGAACAAGCTATGGCGCTCCAACCAAAAAAGAAATTGTTCTCGCCGAGACAATTGTCGAACGAGTAAAGGGAATCGAATCAGTTCGTTTTGTAAATAGTGGTACAGAAGCAACAATGACAGCGTTGAGGTTGGCGCGAGGTGTTACTAAAAGATCCAAAATAATTAAATTTTCAGGCTGTTATCATGGTCATTCCGACACTTTGTTGGCAGCTGCTGGGAGTGGTGTTGCTACCCAAGGTATCTCAGGGAGTGATGGAGTTCCAGAAAGTGCAGTATTTGACACTTTAGTAGTTCCGTTTAACAGGGTTCCAGAAATAGATCAATCAACTGCTGCTGTGATCGTCGAACCGGTTGCAGCCAATATGGGTCTTGTCGAACCCAAACCAGGTTTTCTACAGGAACTTAAAATGGCTTGTAACTCGGCAGGGGCTCTCCTTATTTTTGATGAAGTGATAACAGGTTTCCGCTTATCTTCTGGTGGAGCTTCTAAATGGTATGACGTAACACCTGACATATGGTGTTTCGGAAAAATTATTGGTGGCGGTTTACCGGTAGGAGCTTTTGCTGCAAGTCGGGAGCTGATGAGTTATTTGGCTCCAACTGGCGGTGTTTACCAAGCGGGAACTTTGTCAGGGAATCCTCTAGCTATGGCTGCGGGTCAAGCCACGCTTGAATTATTGGGTGAGCCTGAGTATGAATATTTGGAATCAATCACAAATCGTTTAGCTGAAGGTTTAAAAGAGGCCATATCAAAAAGCGATCTCGAAATTTGTATACCTAAAGTTGGTCCGTTAATTGGTATTTTTTTCAGTGTTAACAAACCAGATAATTTTGAAGAAGTAAAACCGATAGCAGAAAACGGTCTTTACCGTGATTTTTTTCATGGAATGCTTGAACGCGGAGTTGCTTTAGCTCCTGGACCATACGAAGTGCTTTTTCCAAGTTTGGCTCATACAGAAAAATTGATAGACGAAACTATTGAAATAGCCTCAGATGTTGTAAAAGAGATTTCACCTAGTGGGACTTAGATATTTCTAAAAATCTTAAATTTTTCCAACAGTTTTTCACTCGAAGAGTTTCTTTTAGTCATTGTCTCTGAAGAAAAACCTTTGTTTATTTCGAGTTCTATGTCAACAGCAATACTTTTACCTGATTCAACTCCCCACTGGTCAAAAGGATTTACGCCCCAAACAACTCCAGAAGCCACAGTTCGATGTTCATACAATGCGATCAACTGGCCGAGAATGAAAGGAGTAAGTTTCGGTGCCAAGATGACCGTTGACGGACGATTTCCTTCTAGCTTTTTCTCAGGTGTTAAATCTTCTTTTTCAGGATAAGAACCAAAAGCCAGAGCCTCAGTTTGAGCGAGCAGGTTTGCGAAAAGACTATTTTGTTGTTCTTGAAGAGCTTCGTTGTAAGAGTTAGAAAAGCCCAACATTTCACAAGGAATAACATCAGTGCCTTGATGTAGAAATTGGAAAAATGCATGTTGCCCTTCGGTTCCAGTGGCTCCCCAAATAACTGAACCAACTGAATTGTCAAACCCGTGTCTATCTCTTCGAATATTTTTACCCAGACTTTCCATCATAAGTTGCTGTAAATAAGCCGGAAAGTAAGACATCTGACTGCTGTAAGGCACTACTGCCATGGTCGGATAATTGAGGAATGATCGATTCCATATATCTATTAATGAAAGAAGCAAAGTGCCGTTTGATTCGAAATGTTCAGAAAGAGTTTTGTTATCGATTTCTTCCATTCCTGAGAGTAAGTGAAAAAATTCATCTGGCCCTATCGAGATCATAAGGACTAGTCCTGCTGCTGAAGACAGGGAGAATCTCCCTCCAACCCAATCAGGTAGATCAAAAATCATAGTTTCTTCGATTCCTAAATTGGTAGCTTTTTCTCTAGATCCAGTAATACCAACAAGGTGTTTAGAGAACCCTTCAATACCTATTGAGTCTTCAAGCCATTTCTTTGCATTTTCCATTAATACAAGCGTTTCTTTTGTATTAAATGATTTCGAAGTTATTACAAAAATTGTTGTTTCAGGATTTAGCCCGTTAAGAGTTTGATTTAGATCGACGGGGTCAATACTTGAACAAAATCTGATGTCTATTTCTCTATGAGTAAAATTTGAGAGTGCTTTATAGGCCATCAAGGAGCCTAAATTTGATCCTCCAATGCCTAAAGCAACTACAGATGTGACAGGTGCTCCCGTTGCTCCTAATAGTTTTCCATTCCGAATAGAGTCCGAAAATTCTTCCATTTTCTCTAAAGTTTCATTAATATCCGGAATAATATTTTTGCCTTCAACAAGAATTTTCGAATCTCTGGGTGCACGTAGCGCAGTATGAAGAGCAGGTTTTTGTTCGGTCCAATTCACCGGACTTCCAGCCATCATGTCTGAAAAGAATTGATTAATTTTGCTCTCATCGGCAAGATCAGCAAGGAGTCCAATTGTGGTCGAATCGATTAGCTGTTTTGAAATATCTATCCAAAGGTCTCCAAATGCTATGGAAAAATCACTTCCTCTATTCGAATTTTCATTAAAAAGTTCGATAAGGGACTTTTTGGAAAGTCTGTTGCGATGCTCTTCGAGACTAGACAAAATTTGAGTTTTGTTATGAGAAGAATCCATATAGGTATTCTCACTGGTTTATCGATCCAAAACTATTAAAAAATTAACTTTTAAAAAATAACGATAATTTTTTTAGTGATTGGTCCTTTGTTCAGGAATCATTCGAACAATCGAGGCGATAGTTCCATAAGCAGCTTCATCTAAACCTTTATCTGTTTCTTTCATTAGATTCGCCATAACTTTTAGCGCCCATTCCATTAAAGTTTGTGATCGCATTCCGATTCTTGTTAGTTCTCTAATTAAAACAGGGTTACCGATAATTTTTGCAAATAATCTTGCCACTTTGAAATATAAGCCATATTCCTCATCAAGTAAGTCGGGATAACGTCCGAGAACAGAGTTGTCTTTTTGAGTGTTAGCTTCTGCGAAAAGGGAAGCGGCTAATCTGCCTGTTTCATATGCATAGTCAATTCCTTCACCATTGAAGGGATTGACTGAACCAGCGGCATCACCAACTAACAGCCAGTTGTAACCTGCTTTTGGTCCTACTGATCCCGCCATCGGTAGACGCCCACCCGTGGGTGGCTCGATTGGTTCAAGATGGTTTATCTGCCAGTAGTCAGGAAGTGTTAATGCAAATTCATTAAATAGATGGGTCGTGTTTACATCTTTGTAATCCCTGAAAGTAGAAAGAAGACCTATGCCAACGTTTATGGTTCCATTTCCGACTGGGAATATCCAACCATAACCAGGCATTGAGTTTCCATTTCTATCTTTAACATCCAGAGCAGATTCAATCCATGGTTCTTTGTCTAGAGGGCTTTCGAAATAACCTCTTATAGCCATTCCCATCGGGTAACTTTTATCTCTGTTACTACCTAACGATCTGCTAAAGCGAGAATTTGCCCCATCAGCCACGGCGATAAATTTTGCTTTAAATTTAATTTTTTCGCCACTTGAGTGGTCTAGCACCAAGGCACCTTCGATCCCCATGCCGGTTCCTTCTAGAGGATCGATTGCTTCCATTCCTTCAAAGAAATCAGCTCCTGCTTTTACAGCGTTTTCAACCACCATCGTGTCTAGATCGCATCTTCTTACGACATACCCATATGACGGAAAGATAGGGTGATCCGGCCACTTCATTTCAATGCTTCTGTCATGAGCTATAGCTCGGAGTCCGTCGTATTTGTGATAAATCTTAAGTTCTTGTTCTAAATTCATTTCAGATAACTGATGAACAGCTCTGGGTGTAAGGCCGTCACCGCAAGTTTTTTGTCGAGGAAACACTTTTTTTTCGATTATTGCAGTTTTAAGGCCAGCAGTTGCAGCCCAATACGCAGTAGCCGCGCCTGCTGGGCCTCCTCCAATAACTAATAGGTCGTAAGATTTTTCTGACATGTATCCAAGTTTCAGTAAGAGAAAATTAAATTGCGAATTTTAGACAACTTATGAATGAGTACTTTCAATAATTTCACTTATTTCAGATGCAGTAACGGTTTCCGCATCAAAATACATGTGTAGATCCATTTCACCGGCTTCGATTATGTGATCCAATTCTGCTGCATAAGTAATCGCTTCTTCTGAATTTCCAAAGACAGCTCGTTCGTGTAAAACGACACTCATGAGTTCTTCTGCATCCAGAACATCGGCGAAAGCTGGCATACCCCCAGCCACTACCCGGCCTCTTTCAGGGGAACCATATGTGTTGCCTACTCCGAAACCATCAGAACCTTTTGCAATCCATTCAACCATGTCTGCCATATAGGGGAAAGTAATAAGAACTTCACCGTCAGCTAATTTATATCCTGCTCCACCACCACCGTTAGCTCCATGACAAGAAGAACAACGTTGTGCATATATTTCTGCACCGTGTTGAAGCACTCCAGTAGCTTCAACAGCTGGGCGTTCTAGTGTTCCTACATAAATAACCGCCCAAATCGGGAGACAAAGTAAAGCTGATGCCGCCCACCAAGGAATCTTGTTTCTATTTTTTGCTGCGTTTACATAGGGCGCATCTTCTACGACAATCTTAGTTTCTTCTATTTTTTCTTTTGAGTTTTCAATTGGTGTGTCAATTTCAGCTGCAGGGGTAGAACTTTGTGAGTCGTCTACCTCTGATGAAGCATCAGCAGCGGGTGCTTGACCCGTTAATCTTTCACGCGCGCTTTGAGATCTTTTTAAAAGATGCTCTGGTATTTCGACCAATTTTTTCTCCGGATTTACTGCTAGGTGTTTAAGTTTAAAAGTTTTTAACCGATGACGGCAGGATAGCCGTGACGAAGGTCGACATGACGTTGATATTCATTTTATTTTTCTAGTTTTGATTTTAAGGTCAAAGGATTTTCTTATTTTTTAAAGTTGTAAAAACTCCGGTCGGTTTTATGGAAAGTGTCGCTGTGAGTGCGCCCGAGACTCAGCCAACCTGTAAGATGGTTATAGGACTTTGTGCAATTTTTCACAAAGTTTTCGAAATTAGAAAACCCAGTAAAAGACTTCAGAGAGGAAAACTTCGAATGGTCGCATTCGCCGTCTCGATAATCGCAACGGTGATCCTCGTATGGGGCTTTTACGCATACTTAAAACGTTGTCCAATCGACAAAGAATTTACTTGGGGCGAAGCAATGCTTTTTGCCACTTATGTTTTTTTTATCTTATTTTGGGTATATGGAGTAGTGCCGCATCAGTGGCTTACTTGGGCTGACAGTGAGTTAAATTGGCGCCCTGATCGTTTTATTGTTGGACCTGAACTTCCGTGGACAGGTGAACAAGGAATAGTCGAATGGGCTCTACCTTTTACTATGACTTATCTAGTAATACGTGATGTGATTGCAGTGGTAATTTATGGGATAGCTTTGGCAGGCAACGTAGTTTGTTGGCGACATTGGCAGAATCGTGGAGTTGAAAAAGAAGAAGTGGAAGACACATCTGAGTATGGAAGACCACTTATAAAAGAAGGGGTAGGAATATGAGCGTTACTGACGCCAACCCACCTCACCCAACTTTTGTTGATGACTATGTTCTCCATCAGGTGGATAACGAATGGCTTGAAGCAGCTGTTAAACCTAAACAATTTATTCACATCGATCAATCCGAATGCATCATGTGTGAAGGTTGTGTGGATATTTGCCCTTGGAAGTGCATTCACATGGTAAGCCCAGATGCAGTAGCTGAGTCGGTAGGTACTGAAATCCCTGGAAGAGATCCAAGTGACAAAGTAATTTTCACAATTGATGATGATGTGTGTACCCGTTGTGCACTTTGTGTAGATAGATGTCCAACAGGTGTGATTATTTTAGGAAAATTGACAGACGCCCCTCCAGAAGGAGACGGTCATCAGAGGACAACAAGCCATGGTTATGGTTACGGAATGCGTTTGGCATGATTAAAAGTAAAACTAAGAAAGTATTAGAGGGAGCGCAATAATGGCTGAGACGAACGGTGATAAAGCCACCGGTCAGGCATTAAAAGAGAGACTGGGACAGGTAGGAGAAAAGGTCCAAGATTCACAAACATGGGCTGCTATTTTTAGACCCGGCTCGATTTTCAGAAAGGGTTATACAGACAGTCCAAGAAACCGTTCATATGTAATAATGAACAGCGTTCTTTATCACCTGCATCCGGTAAAGGTAAAACGTCATGCTGTGAAGGTTAGTTACACGCTTTGTCTAGGTGGCTTAAGTTTTTTCTTATTTATTTTCTTGACAGTTACAGGAATTTTTCTGATGTTTTTCTACCGTCCGACTGCCGCTCAAGCCTGGGATGACATTCAGACTCTGCAAACAGCGGTTGGTTTCGGACTTTTGGTTAGAAACATGCATCGTTGGGGAGCCCATTTAATGGTTTTGACAGTTTTCTTGCATATGGCGCGTGTTTTCTATCATGGGGCATACAAACCTCCCAGAGAATTTAACTGGGTTATTGGTGTTATTTTGTTGACACTTACATTGCTTTTATCTTTCACAGGGTATTTGTTGCCGTGGGACCAATTAGCTCTTTGGGCAGTGACAGTTGGAACTAACATGATGGGTTATACACCCGTTTTTGGAGAGCAGGTGAGATTTGTTCTTCTAGGCGGTGTGGAGATTGGTACTGACACTCTCTTACGTTGGTACACGCTTCATGTGCTCATGCTGCCCTTTGTCTTAGTGATATTTCTTGCTATTCATTTTTGGCGTGTCCGAAAAGATGGCGGAATTTCAGGGCCCCTGTAGGTCGAGGATAAGAAATGGTTGAGATCCCAGAGCATTTAAGAAAACGAGCTGAAGAAGCCCGAGCAAAAGCGGAAGCAGCTAAAGGCGGTTCTGCAGCAGAAGTATCTAAAGAAACTGAAGGTGTTGTCGACGCGCCATCAGACACTCCAAGCCCAGATAAATCAGGTGATGAAAAAATTCCCGCCCATCTGCTTGATCGAGGTGTGCCAGCTTCAAAGCAGCCCCCAACTAGCGATCCATCAATAGCCCCACCAGCAGCTCCATCGGGCCAAACAGGCCCACAAGCTGGAGAGGGTCCTGATGGGCATAATCAGAGACTTCTAACGGTTGTTAAAGCTGGTTCAATCCAGGATGTAAAAACTACTCCTACTGACAAAGTTCATGTCTGGCCACATCTTTTAATCGCAGAGTTTTTAGCAGCTTTAGCTATTACTCTTTTCACGACTCTGTTCTCTATTGTTGTAAACGCGCCACTTCTTGAATTGGCTGATTTTAATAGAACACCAAACCCATCCAAGGCCCCTTGGTACTTTCTAGGACTCCAAGAACTGTTAACTATGTTCCATCCAATGGTGGCGGGAGTAACGATTCCAGGGATGGGTATTTTCTTATTAATTATGGCTCCATTTATTGATAAGAATCCTTCAAATAAGCCAGAACACCGTAAGTTCGCGATTTCATTGATGACAGTTCATCTAATGTTTTGGGCTGTATTGGTAATGATTGGTTCATTTTTTCGTGGCCCTGGCTTCAACTTTGTCTTCCCTTGGGAAGGCGGATTGTTCTTTGAGTTGTGATGCAAATGTTACTTATTAAATCATTTTTTAAAGAAAGTTATGGTGCTTGATATGGCCACGATCATTGCAGCCATCATTCTCGTTGTTTTAGCTGCATTAGTGCTTTTGGGTGCTTCCCGTAGAAGAGATCATCGTGCTGTCGGTTTATCTAGAGAAGCACGTATTAGAGATAAAACAAATCCATCTTTAGTCTCAGAAGATACAGGATTAACAGGACGTGAATTTGAACTAGCAGCTTTGGAAACTCAGAATGACGAAGAAGTAGAAATCGTGGAGACAGTTCCTCCAGAACCATTTGTTACTCCTGATCCTATGACAGTAGGTGTTTCACGTAGACAGTTTTTTAATCGTGGGATAGTAGGAATGATGGGTCTTTCAATAGCAGGTTTCGGAGGAGCATCTTTAGCTTTCCTATGGCCTCAAGGAGTAAGCGGCTTTGGTTCAAAAATTAAAGTTGGAAATATCCCCGAAATTCTTGCAGAAATCAAAGCTAATAATGGTTTCTTATATAAACCTGAAGGACGAATGTGGCTGACTGCTTACCCAAATGGCGCAGTTGAAAAAGCAAGAAGCACATACTCTTCTAGTGAAATATCTGGAATGGCTGCTGGAGTTGATCAAGGTTTTGAAGCAGGTGTGGTTGCTCTTTATCAAAAGTGCCCTCACTTGGGTTGCAGGGTTCCAAATTGTGTTTCATCTCAATGGTTTGAATGCCCATGTCATGGCTCACAGTACAACCAGGTAGGCGAAAAACGTGGTGGACCTGCTCCTCGCGGAATGGATCGCTTTGCTGTAACGGTAAATGACGGTGTTCTTACGGTTAATACAGGTGCGATTATTCAAGGACCACCAATTGGTGTAAATACCACAGGTCAAGAAGCTGAAGGCCCGAACTGTATCGGGCAAAGCGATCATTAATGGAGAGATGAGAAGTTTGTGAATCCAATAATTATCATCGCTAATACACAAAGAACTATTGGTTTAATTCTTGCTCTTTTTGTAATGATCGGAATGGTTGTTTATCTACTTTTCAACTTTCGAATAGGTAAAAAAGAGGTTGGATCTGAAATTGATTTAGCTGCTAACCGTGTTCCTTACGCTGATGATGATGAACTTGAAACCCGAATTTTAGATAAGGCGCTTGGATGGTCTTTTGTTTTAATAGCAGCCACGGCTTTAGTTTTGCCGCTTTATTGGCTTATGGAACCAGCACGACAAGAAAATGCGGCAAGGGGTTGGGTAGGGCGTTTTGAAAGTCGCGGCGCTAATAGTTATGAAGAAGCCTGCTCAGGGTGTCACGGTCCAAATGGTGTCGGTGGTGTCGCCTCGTTTACTTTGTCTGATGCTGATGGCCAGTTTGTTGCTCAAGTTCAATGGAAAGCACCAGCATTAACGAGCGTATTATCCAGATTTGATGAATCTGAAGTCACACACATTCTAAATTACGGCAGACCTGGATCACCTATGCCAGCTTGGGGATTACCGGGCGGAGGACCAATGACCGAGCAGCAGATACATCAGTTAGTCGTTTATTTAAGATCGATACAGCTTGACCCAGAAGAAACGAAAAAACAGGTTGAAAGTGGGATTAGAGCTGGCGCGAGACAAATCATTGTGGATAGCAACCCAAATCTTTTAGAAACTGAAGAAATCGAAGCCGCCATAGATGAATGGTTGGTAGATGCCTCATCACCTTTGAGCGAAAATTATTTAACTTATGGAGAATTAATTTTTAACAATCAAGCAGGTCAAGGTGCGCATGGATGTGCTCGATGTCATACGCCAGGGTTTTCTTATGGAGCTACTAGTTCTGGGAATGTAGATGCGTTGATTGAAGAGTGGCCGAAACTTGTTGAGTCTGGAATTTTAAATAGTTATCGACCAGGAGCAGGTCATGTGGGACCTAGTTTGAGTGGAGTTGAAACCCATTTTTCCACAGCTGAACGACAGTCCAATTTTATTCATACAGGATCCGAACTTGGTGTTGGTTATGGAAACGCAAGGATGGGTTCAGGAGGGATGCCTGGTTTTGGTGGAAGAACCGATGACTTAGATGTAGTTGGAACAGTTACACGAAGCAGAGTGTTGACTCCAGAACAAATTGATGCGGTTGTTGCTTATGAAAGGAGTATGTAGTGGTTGATCTCCTTACAACATTAGGTGGCATTTCTTGGGATCTTGAAGTACGAGGAATACTTGTTGTAGCTGTAGGTACTGTTGTGCTTATTGGTTCTGTTTGGTTGATAATCGCAACCAATTCGGGAGCACGACTCAGTACTTTGGTAACTCTTGCAGGTCTAATGGGGTTCATGGTAATCCTTGGAATTAGTTGGTGGCTCTATGGTTCGGGATGGAAGGGAGCGGATCCGAGTTGGCGAACAATTGACATTAATGTAGGCGACCTAGGTTCGAGCGCTTTGATGGAAGCACGTGATTTGCCTGATCCAGAAGATCTTTTATCTGCTTATGAAATGGTTGTGCAGTCTGGAGATGAGATTGCAAATCTGGAGTTTAATAAATTGCCAACAGAGTCTGATTACCCAGAATTGAGTTTGGAAGATCTAGCCGCATTACAAGCTGATAAGCAACTGAGAAATGAAACAATAACTCATTCAGAATTAGCCGCAGTATCACCTAATTTGGTGAAAAATTACGGACTTGCTGATTTGAATGGATGGCGTCTTTTATCTACGGCAGAATCAGGCGACGCGCAAGCACAAGCAATTGCCGATGTTTTGGCTCAAACAGAACTTGGTTTTGGAAGCACTTCTGATTTTAAAATCCTTGATGCCTTTACTTATGGAGGTAAACCAGAACTTAATGACAATCCAAATAGGTGGGACCGAATAAGTCTTTGGATAACCAATACTGCGCGAATAACACATCCGACCAGATACGCGGTCGTACAATTGCAAAGAGTTGTAGAGCAGCCTTCGATTCCCGGTATGGCACCTCCAAGACCGGTTATCGATAAGGAGGAACCTGTTGTTTCAACAATAATGGTTCGTGATCTTGGTACAAGGCGACTACGACCAGCGTTAGTTACTATTGGATCACTGATAATTTTTTTAGCCCTCTGCTACTGGCTTCACGTAAGAGACAAAGAACTAATGGCTAAAAGACAAGAATTCGCGTCAACAACCGAGTAAAACGATGAAGATAATCCAGCCTGTCTTCTCAAATTATCGGAGGTGTTCATTTGACTAGTCAATACCTTCCGGTCATAGCTTTACTTGTTCTTGCAGTCTTATTTGCTGCTATTAGTTTTGTAGTTTCTCGCCTATTGGCTCCGCGTAGTCCAAATGATCGAAAACAAGCTCCTTACGAATGTGGGATTATTCCTGCAGAAGAAGACCCAAATGAGAGATTTCCAGTTCGTTTCTATTTAGTAGCAATGATTTTTATAGTTTTTGATATAGAGATCATTTTTTTCTATCCCTGGGCTTTGTCCCATAGGTCTTTGGGGCTTTTTGGTTTAGTTGCAGTTGTCATTTTTGCCCTAGCAGTATTTGAATCATTTATTTACTTGATAGGAAAAGGGGCACTCGAATGGGGTCCAAATAAACAAGTAAAACCAAAAGACTCTGTTGTTTCTTTGACAAGAAATACCTCTAATACAATTCGCCGTGTTGGGGTTCGTAAAGTTGGTCAGGAAGGTCGTGACTTGCCTAATCAAAGTGTTGAAAATAAAGAGGTGAGCAGCTGATGGCGCGAGTACCTTTGATTGGAGATCTTGCGAAAGTCAATGGAGAAGGCTTAGAAGGATTAGAGCACAACTTTATTACTGCAAGAATCGAAAACCTTGTTAAGTGGTCACGGGCGCGTAGTTGTTGGCCAGCAACTTTTGGTTTGGCATGTTGCGCGATTGAAATGATGGCCACCGGAGCTGCACACTATGACTTAGCTAGATACGGAATGGAAGTTTTCCGAGCTTCCCCTAGACAAGCAGATCTAATGATTGTAGCGGGACGTGTTTCTCAAAAAATGGCCCCAATACTCCGACAAATTTACGACCAAATGATGGAACCCAAATGGGTTATATCCATGGGGGTCTGCGCTTCATCCGGAGGGATGTTTAACAATTATGCAATTGTTCAAGGGGTTGATCAAGTAGTTCCAGTAGATGTCTATGCACCCGGTTGCCCGCCTGGCCCAGAAACTCTTATGCATGCGATTCTGACTTTGCATGAAAAAATTCAGTCTGGTGAATTAACACGCAGGCGAGAAGAAAATTCTGGAGGGGCCGCAATTCAGCTTTCTGAACCTTCAGTAGAAATAAGTCAGCCGGTTGAATTGGAGTCTCGGTGAATGTCCCAACTATCGAGGCGTTCGGTCAACGGGTTTTACACCCAGCAGTTGAAGAGCTCATTGATTTAGTTACAGAACTAAAACAAGAAGGCTTCAATATGGTCGTTGATTTGACTGCTGTAGATTACTTCTCTTTTCCAACTCGCACAGATCTACCAGAAAGTGTGAACCCGGAACGTTTTGAAGTTGTTATATCAATGATCAATCATCAAACTCGGGAACGTTTACGTCTCAGAGTCCAAATCGAAGAACAAAATCCTGTAGCTCCATCCTTATTCGACTTGTATCCAGGAACAGAGTCAATGGAACGCGAAGTTTTTGACATGTTCGGTATTAACTTTTCTGATCATCCTGATCTAACCAGAATTCTTATGCCAGAAGATTGGAAAGGTCATCCTTTAAGAAAAGATTTTTCTGTCGGACAGATACCTGTTCAGTTCAAAGCCAGTAAGGCAAAGCGATGACATCCGAAATCGTGGAGACCAGTGGCCAGTCTTTATCTGTTGCAAGCAACGATGACAGGGTTCGCCTTCGAGAAGGTAGCGCCGTATTGAGAATCAGTGAGTCAGATGCCACTTCTAAAGCTGGGAATGAAATTACTGAAACTGCAGATCCATCAGAAGAAACGCGAATGATTCTTAATATGGGACCTTCTCATCCTTCAACTCATGGAGTTCTCAGACTTATTCTGGAGTTAGAAGGTGAAACTGTTGAACGTTCAAAACCTGTAATTGGCTACTTACATACTGGAATGGAAAAAACCGCTGAGACTCTTTCATATGCACAAGGTTCGACAAATGTGACAAGAATGGATTATGCCTCACCACTTTTTACAGAACTTGCGTTTTCTCTTGCTGTAGAAAAACTTTTAGAAATTGAAGTACCTCCCAGAGCAACATGGATCAGAATGCTCATGTGTGAGCTGAACAGAATCAGTTCGCACTTACTGTTTCAAGCAACAAACGGTATGGATTTGGGTGCAGTCTCGATGATGATTTATGGATGGCGCGAACGGGAAGAAGTACTCAGATTTTTTGAAAAAGTAACTGGTTTAAGAATGAACCACAACTACATCCGTCCAGGCGGAGTTGCAGTGGACTTACATGATGGCTGGCAAGCTGATTTGAGAAATCTTTTAGAAATAATTCCACCACGGCTTGATGAATATGATGATTTGCTAACAGGTCAACCATTATTTCAGAAAAGACTTCAAGGAGTAGGTTCATTAAATACCTCTGAAGCACTCGCCTTATCAGCTACAGGTCCGATTCTTAGATCAACTGGTTACGACTGGGATTTAAGAAAAGATGAACCGTATCTAGCTTATGACCAAGTTGATTTCGATGTAATTGTAGGAACACACGGTGACTCTTTCGATCGTTTTGCGATTCGATTAAATGAAGTTCGCGAGTCCTTGCGAATAGTTGAACAGATATTGGATTTAATGCCGTCAGGTGATTATCGAATTCAAGATAAAAAAATTACACCACCTCCACGTGCTCGTATAGATGAGTCAATGGAAGCATTAATTCATCATTTCAAAATATTTACCGAAGGTTTTCATGTCCCTCCTGGTGAAGTTTATGTAGCGGTTGAATCACCAAGAGGAGAATTGGGTTGTTATCTAGTTTCTGATGGAAGTTCTAATCCCTACCGGATGCATATCAGAGGACCAAGTTTTGTAAATTTACAGACCTTGCCCCATTTGATGAGAGGTGGTCTGATTGCGGATGCAGTAGCTGTTATTTCTTCTATTGACCCGATTATGGGAGAAGTTGATCGATAATGGCTTTTTTCAACGAAGAGAATGAAGAAATTGCGAACGAAATTGTTGGTCGTTATCCAGTAGCTAGATCTGCGCTCATACCTTTACTTCATTTAGCCCAAGAACAAGAAGGTTGGATTACAAAACCTGCAATGGAACAGATTGCAGAGCTTACTGATACAACATCAGTGGAAGTGTTAGGTACGGGGACTTTTTATGAAATGTTTAAGTTTCATCCAGTTGGAAAGTATTTAATAAAAGTTTGCACAAATATTTCTTGTCAATTATTGGGAGCAGATGAACTATTTGAACATGTGAAAACAGCCTTGGATGTAGAAGAAGGTAGCACGACAGAAGATGGCCTTTTTACTTTCGAAGAAGCTGAATGCGTTGCTGCTTGCACGGAAGCCCCTTGTTTTACTGTCAATTATCGTTATTTTCATCGAGCGACGCCAGAACTTTTTGATGAGGTAGTCGTAGATCTAAAAGCAGGTGAAAGTCCTTTGTCTAAAGGTTGTGCTGATGATCAAGGAGTTATGCCTAAACATGGAACTTTAAGTCGGGTCCGTCAACAAATACCTAAGACACGTTCTGCTGGGATTAAACACCCAGAGGAAATAAAAGGCCCTCCTAGCTGGATCGAAGAGGTTGTTTGATGGTTGAGTCTTCTTTACAGACTGGTTATGTAAAACATGCACCTGGTTTCGTCGAAAATGAGGGTCCAAAGCTTATTACAAGCCGTTTCAAACATGCGGATTCTTTTACACTTGATAAGTATTTGTCAACAGGTGGTTATGAAGGTTTAAAGTCATCACTTAATCGTTCACCCGGCCAAGTTCATGACGAGGTTAGAGAAGCCAGTCTTCTTGGACGCGGAGGTGCTGGTTTCCCCGCAGGAATTAAATGGGGATTCCCTCCCGAAGGGGTTTGGCCACGGTATTTAGTGGTTAATGGAGATGAAAGTGAAATAGGGACTTATAAAGACCGGCTTTTAATGGAAAGGGATCCTCATCAGTTAATAGAAGGAGTTTTGATTGCTTGCTATGCACTTGGCTTATCTCAGGCTTTTTTATATGTCCGGGGTGAAATGGCTTTGGCGCAAGAACGGATAGCTCTTGCACTTGATGAAGCATATGAAGCTGGTTATATCGGGAAAAACATTTTAGATACTAAGTTTTCTGTTGATGTAGTAATGCATTGGGGTGCAGGAGCATACATAGTTGGAGAAGAAACAGCTTTAATAGAAAGTCTTGAAGGAAAACGAGGAATGCCACGTTTAAAACCCCCTTATTTTCCAGCTGCAATTGGCTTATACGGTAAGCCGACGATTGTAAATAATGTTGAAACACTTTCTAATCTTCCTTGGATTCTCAATAATGGAGCCTCTGCTTACAAAGGATTTGGTTCAGAATCATCACCTGGAACACGAATGTTTGCAATATCTGGTCATGTAAAACGACCGGGTGTCTATGAGGTTGAACATGGAGTTACTACCTTTAGAGAACTTTTTTATGGTGACAATTTTTGCAGAGGTATAAGAGATGACAATGAGTTAAAAATGTTTATACCAGGCGGGGGGTCAGCTCCATGGTTTTTTCAAGAGCAATTAGATTTACCGTTAGAGGCTAGTGCGGTTGGGGCTGCAGGTTCAATGCTTGGTTCTGGGGCAATGGTTGTGATGGACGAAACAACTGATGCAGTTAAGGCTTGTTTAAGTGTTGTTAGATTTTTTGCTCGTGAATCTTGTGGAAAATGTTCTCCTTGCAGAGAAGGAACCACATGGGAAGAGAAAATTCTTCAAAGGATTTTAGATGGTGATGGCAGACCTTCAGATATAGATTTGCTTTTAGATATAGGTGACAACATAAGCCCAGGACCTTATCCAGCTGCTGCATTTTCAGACGAAGGTCTTGATGCGGTTCCGTTCCCTCCAAGCCAGACAACTATTTGTCCATTAGGACCTTCATCTGTAGCTCCGATTGTTTCTGCCATACGAAGATTCCGAAATGAATTCGATTCTCTTATTACCAGACGTGATCCTATTCCTTTGTCGTTAGAAGTTGAAAAGGTGGTTACATGACAGACATAACATCTGCCGAAACTGCTGTTTCAATAACAGTTGATGGGAAAAAAGTAACAGCAAAACCTGGTGAATTGTTGATAGATGCTTGTGAGAGAAATGGAACTTATATTCCTAGATTCTGTCATCATTCTCGCATGCAACCTGTTGGTATGTGTCGAATGTGTTTGGTGGAAATAGACACAGGTCGAGGACCCGCTCTTCAACCTTCCTGCATGATTGAGTGCAGTAATGAGATGGTTGTGGATACTCAATCCAAAAAAACCATAAAGGCACAAGAAGGCGTACTTGAATTCCTATTAATAAATCACCCGCTTGATTGCCCTATTTGTGACAAGGGAGGCGAATGCCCCTTACAAGATCAGACAATGGCCTTTGGTCCAGGAGAAAGCCGGTTCATCGAGGAAAAACGTACTTACAGAAAACCCATTCCAGTTAATGAGAATGTTTTTTTAGATCGTGAACGATGTGTTCTTTGTGATAGGTGTACACGTTTTGCAGATCAAGTCGCAGGAGATTCTTTAATACATTTCATTGATCGAGGTAACAAGACTCAAGTTAATACATATCCAGATCAGCCTTTTAGCTCTTATTTCAGTGGAAATACAGTGCAAATATGTCCAGTAGGTGCGCTAACAGCAGCTCCTTTCAGATTTAAAGCAAGACCATGGGATTTAACTGAAGTTGAATCGACTAGCACTTTTGACAGTGTCGGAAACAGAATTTCTGTTCAAGAATCGAGAGACAGAGTTCTGCGTTTTACGGGGGTTGATTCTGACTCTGTTAATTGGGGTTGGTTAACTGACAAAGAAAGATTTATTTTCGAAGCATACTCAAATGAAAACAGACTCTCTGGACCACTGACAACCAATGAGGTTGCAGAAGGTAGTCAAAAGCACGCCGTAGCAACTTCATGGTCTGAAGCTTATGAAAAATTTGTAAAAGCAATAAATGAAACTACGCCAGAACGAATAGCTGTCATTGGTGGATCGCGTCTAACTAATGAAGCCCAGTATATTTGGAGCAAAATTGCAAAAGGAATAATCGGTACCGACAATGTTGACGCTCAACTAGATGACGGATTTTCACCGGAAGTGCTTCTTAGTTTAAATCCATCAACCATAGATAAAACTTGTAAACCAGGTGGGGTAATAATTCTTCTCGGTGCTGACCCGAAAGAGGAACTAGGGGCTCTTTATTTAAGGTTGAGACATGCAATACTTCAAGATCAGTGCAAACTTATTGAACTAACACCAACAAAAACAGGTCTTTCACAATTAGCGACTCACTCGATAAGAGTCCCACCCGGAAAAACTCTTGAGGCAGTAAAAGCATTATCTGGTGAGCCTTCCGAACTTGAAGATGACATTCTTAAAGAGTTGACAAAAGTTGAAAAAATAATTAAAAATAACGATTCTATTTCAGTTCTATTAGGACGCACCTCATTAGCAGAGACTTCTTCAATCGTTGAAGAAGGAGCTATCAAACTGCAAGAATATCTACCAAAAGCCTCTTTCTTGCCATTGTTGAGAAGAGGAAATATCAATGGGGCAATAGACATGGGACTTTCTCCTGGCCTGTTACCAGGAAGATGTGATCTAGAAGAAGGTTCAGACAAATTACAAAATTATTGGCCAACATGCCCCACCCATAAAGGTTTTAAAACCAAAGAAATGTTTGAAGCCGCGACTGATGGACAAATAGATGTCCTGATTCTTTTGGCAGCCGATCCTATTATGGACTTTCCTGATTCTCAACTTGTTCAAGAAGCTCTAGACAGAATTGAGACAGTGATAGCAGTTGACATTTTCGCAACAGACAGTGTTCTCCAAGCTGATATTGTTCTGGCAGCCGCTACTGCCACAGAAATAGAAGGTTCATTTACTAATCTTGAAGGTCGAATAAGCCCTATAAGAAAGAGTGTTACGCCTCCCGGAACAGCTCGACCAGACTGGATGATTGCTTTAGACCTAGTTCAGTACCTTGCTCCCAACTTAGGTCCATCTACATTCAAAGAATTGTGTGAAGAGATTTCTTTAGTTTCGGGAATACATAAAGATTTTGACTTTTCAAAAGTAGAACAAATAGATAAAGAAGGGGTTGTTTTGAATAGAGGCAAAAATAAAACACAAACTTCTTTAATAAAAATTCCAAAACAAAAAGCCAATTCGTTTCGACTAGTCGTAACAAGAAGCATGTATGACAAGGGAGTTCTTTCAGCTCATAGCTCAGCTCTTAAAGGTCTAGCACCCGGAAGCCGGATAAAAGCTAATCCAAAAGATATGGAGAAACTTGGAATCACATCTGATTCAACAGTTCGTTTAATCGGTTTAAAAGGTGAAATCCAAACCAGACTTACTCCTGACCCTGAAACAACTCGCGGAACCATTCACGCTCTTTGGAATCAGGATGGCCCAGATATTCGAAAACTGATCGATTCATCATTGCCTGTAAATGATTTGAAGATTGAGAAAATATGATGATAATTGCTTCTGATCCATTGCTCAGTTCAGATATTGGTTTCTCGGTAGTTGCCATCATGTTATTAAAAGTTGTAATTGCTTTCGCGTTGTTAATGGTTTCGGTAATGCTTGTTATTTGGTTTGAAAGAAAAATTGTTGCAGACATGCATAACCGCGTAGGACCTTCCCTAGCAGGTCCTTGGGGAATACTTCAGACCTTGGCAGATGGAATAAAACTTTTTTTCAAAGAAGATTTATTACCTGAACGTGCAGATCGTGTCGTCTTCCGTTTAGCCCCTTACCTTTCATTGGTACCTGCTTTTTTATCTTTTGCGATTGTTCCAATCGGTGGTGATTTTACAAACGGTGGAGATGGAACAGTTTCTATTTTCGGACATAGAACTCTTCTACAAGTAGCCGATCCACCGGTGGGCATTCTTCTTTTCTTAGCTCTTTCTTCTATTGCCGTTTACGGGGTTATGCTTGCTGGTTGGTCGTCAGGATCAAAATATCCCTTATTAGGTTCAGTAAGAGCTTCAGCTCAGATGATTAGTTATGAAGCGGCTTTAGGCCTTTCCATGGCAACAGTTTTTTTATTTTCTGGGACTCTCTCAACAAGTGGCATAGTTTCAGGTCAAGCAACTTGGAACTGGAATCTAGTATCAACAGGGTTTATACCTTTTATAATTTTCGTGATCGCAGGAACCGCAGAACTTAATAGGCCACCTTTTGATTTAGTTGAAGCAGAACAGGAGCTTGTCGGAGGCTTCCATACGGAGTACAGCTCTATACGCTTTGCTCTATTTTTCCTAGCAGAGTTCATGAACATGATTACTATGTCTGCAATTGCGGTAACTCTTTTCCTGGGTGGGCCAAACGGTCCAATTTTGATAAAACAAATCGCATGGGTTTGGCCGATACTTTGGTTCTTCTTAAAAGTGATGGCATTCTTATTCACTTTTGTCTGGCTTCGAGCCACTCTTCCAAGATTGCGTTATGACCAGCTCATGGATTTAGGTTGGAAACTGCTTATCCCAGCTTCTCTGGGTTGGTTTCTTTTGATAGCGGCCTTAAACATTGGTGAAGATAGAGGTTGGTCAACTTTCCTCATAGTTCCGATCGGTTTAATCGTTCTCTCATTGGCTGCTCTTTTATTAAATGGAGCCATCAAAAAAGCCAAAGATTCTAGTCTTCATGCTGCTGATCTTTCTGAGATATCTGAAGGTGTAGACCAATGAGCTATCTAAAAGGTTTCTTAGTCACATTTCGTCAAATATTCCAAAAACGTGTCACAACACCTTATCCATCACAGAAACGAGCAAAACCAGAAAGGCTTCATGGACGGCATGTGCTTGGTCGGTATGAAGACGGTATGGAGAAGTGCATAGGTTGTGAACTATGTGCCGGTGTCTGTCCTGCAAATTGTATTTACGTACGAGGAGCGGACAATCCGATCGAAAATCCTGTATCTCCAGGAGAACGTTACGGATTTGTTTATGAGATCAATTATTTACGATGCATTCATTGCGATCTTTGTGTTGAAGCTTGCCCAACAGGAGCTATTACAGAAAGCAAGATGTTTGAATTCTCATTTACAAATCGGAATGATGCGATTTACACAAGAGAAGAACTTTTAGTCGATTCGGAATCTGGAAAACCCAAGCAGTTGCCATGGGAAGATTGGCGTGAAGGCGAAGATCTTAATACTTCAGGGTGGTTACGGGCGACCTCCCCAAATGGAGATGCTTCTTATGAAGGTCAAATCGCTTGGTCAGGTGACTTGGGCTATGGAATTCGTAAAGCTGAGATAGGTCAAAGTGACACTGAAACTCTAGAAGAGGAACAGTAATGGAAACGGTTGTCTTTTTGATAAGTGCAGCTGTTATTTTAAGTGGCGCATTGGGAGTTATTTTTTCTAAGAACCCTGTCCATTCAGCTTTATTCATGGTTCAAACGTTATTTGGAGTAGCTGTCTTGTTTGTCCTTTTAGAAGCGACATTTCTTGCAGCAATACAAGTAATTGTTTATGCCGGAGCAATAGTAATACTTTTTGTTTTTGTAATTACCTTGTTAGGAGTCGATAGAGCAGAAGATTTAAAAGTCGAACCAATTTCCGGTCAAAGACCTCTAGCAGTTGTTTTGGGAGCTTCGATTTTTGGAATTATTTTGACAGTCTTGATAGTTGCTGTCGGAGGTCCAACAGGGGAACAAGTAGCAAACACTCCCATCGGGGATGCATCCGATAACACAAAAATTTTAGGAGAAGCATTATTTTCTACACACGTTTTTTCCGTAGAACTAACTGCTCTCTTGTTGACAGTTGCTGTCGTGGGAGCAGTTGTTCTTTCAACCCGTCCGACAAAACCGCTTATATCAACTTTAGATAAACAGCAGAATGACAACTTAGAAGATGAGTTAGAAGAAAAAGGTGAAGAATGAGCATCACGACCACCTGGTATCTGCTTCTAGCAGCAATTCTTTTCTCAATTGGCACTACAGGTCTTTTAGTAAGACGTAACCCGTTAATCATGTTTATGTGCATTGAATTAATGTTAAATGCGGTCAATATCACATTTGTGAGTATTGGTTCCCATCTAAATGACTTGGGAGGTCAACTTGCCGTATTTTTCGTTTTAGTCGTTGCTGCAGCGGAAGTAGTTATCGGTTTGGCACTAGTAGTTGCAATTATGCGAAGACGCTCTAGGACTAATGCTGACGATCTAAAGATTTTAGGCGGATAAAAATGGTAGATCTGGTTTGGCTTATTCCTACTTTTCCTCTCCTAGGTTTTTTGACTCTTATTTGTTTAGGGAAATCAGTAAGAGAACCGATTGCAGGATGGTTAGCAACGACCGCCATGGCAGGTTCTTTTTTATCAGTCTTGCTTGTTTTCATTGGAATGCTTTTAGAAAAAAATGAAAATAGACAAACAGTTTTTACTCTTTTTGATTGGATACCAGCTGGAGATTTTAAAGTCGATATAGGTTTTTTAGCTGACCCCTTATCAATTACTATGTGCTTATTTATTACCGGAGTAGGTACTTTAATTCATCTTTACTCAATTGGGTACATGCATGGTGATTCAGATTTCAATCGTTTTTTCACGTATTTGAATTTGTTTGCATTCTCAATGCTGGTACTTGTATTAGGCGACAATCTTCTGCTGACTTTTCTTGGCTGGGAAGGCGTTGGAGCTTGCTCCTATCTCTTAATTTCTTTTTGGTTCAGGGATCGAGCAAATGCAACCGCCGGAAAGAAAGCATTTATAACCAATCGAGTTGGCGACTGGGGTTTTATGGTCGCAATGTTTCTTATTTTCTTCAATTTCGGTTCTCTCCAATATCTAGAAATATTTAACATATTAGAATCCAATCAAATAGCTAAAACTACTACTACGTTTATAGTTTTAATGCTTTTTGTTGGTGCCATGGGGAAATCGGCACAATTCCCTCTATACCTATGGTTGCCTGACGCAATGGCTGGTCCAACCCCTGTTTCAGCATTAATCCATGCCGCGACCATGGTCACTTCCGGTGTTTACTTATTAATTAGAGTCAACCCAATCATGGTAGAAGCTTCCACATGGTCGACCGGATTGATTGCCTGGGTCGGAGTCGGAACAGCTTTATTTGCGGCTTCAATAGCTGTCGCTCAAACAGATATAAAAAAAGTTCTTGCATATTCAACCGTAAGCCAGCTGGGATACATGGTTTTAGCAGTTGGATGTGGGGCTTACACAGCAGCAATTTTTCATATGATCACACATGCTTTTTTTAAGGCTCTACTTTTTCTTGGTGCAGGATCAGTAATCCACGGAATGGATGGCGAACAGGACCTTCGTCGCTATGGCGGCCTCCGTTCCTTGATGCCAATCACAGCTGGAACTTTTATCATTGGATGGTTAGCAATCGCCGGTGTTCCTCCATTCTCAGGTTTTTGGTCGAAGGATGAAATTCTTGCTTTCGCATGGAATAAGAGTCCATTACTTTGGATTGTCGGGATAGTAACTGCGCTTTTGACCGCTTTTTATATGACTCGTCAAGTTGTTCTCACATTTTTCGGCAAACCCCGATATTTAGATGCTGGTGATGCTGGTGATGCTGGTGATGCTGGTGATGCTGGTGATGCTGGTGATGCTGGTGATGCTGGTGATGCTGGTGATGCTGGTGATGCTGGT
>Ga0208261_1000080_pt1 | contig 38971 bp, 44 predicted proteins | sample Knorr_S7_td_DCM__FD_185595 | JGI IMG/M metagenome (GOLD analysis project Ga0208261, IMG submission 185595) | Marine microbial communities from Southern Atlantic Ocean transect - Knorr_S7_td_DCM_ad_131m_LV_B (SPAdes) (version 3) | ecosystem: Environmental > Aquatic > Marine > Oceanic | place...
CTGTCATGCCGGGTTTGGCGAGCTGAGCGGCGCGGCCGTGCCAATGTGCTGCTGCGGCCGCTGCAAGATGTGTTTCGGGGTAGTTGATTAATGCTCCCATGATGCCTGCTAATACGTCACCGCTGCCAGCGGTGGCGAGGCGTTGGTCGCCACTTCGTATCAAAGTGAGGTCACCGTTGGGGTCGCACACGATGGTTGTTGGGCCTTTGAGGAGCACTACGCAGTCTTTCGCTGCGTTGCGGACGTCAGTGCATCGGTCGTTGGTTGGTGACGCCCCTGTGAGTTTTTTGAATTCACCGTCGTGGGGGGTGAGCACGGTGGGGTGGCGGCGGTTCTTTACGCATTGGGGATGTGCCGCTACGGCTGTGATTCCATCGGCGTCGATAATGACTGGCACTGGGGCTTGTTCGATGAGTTTTGCGGCTTCGGCGAGGGTTCGGGGGTCTGATCCCATGCCTGGACCGATCAATAGTCCGGTGAAGCGTTCTAGGTCTGCTAGTGCTTCGGTTGCCCATTCGGGTTCTAGAAGGGGTTTGGTAACCGCTTCGGTTGGGAGATCGGGTTGTGATAGGTCTGCTGTGGGCGAGGAGACGACGACTATGCCGGCTCCGGCTCGCAGCGCACCATGCGTAGCTAATTCTGCTGCTCCGGTCATACCTGGTGATCCACCGATAATGCGCAGTGCGTTAGTCCATTTGTGATCGGTAGCGCTCCGTTGCGATAGAGGTTCGCGTAGGTCTTGGTCGGTGATGAGGTTCATTTTGGAGGCGGGGATGTGAAGGCCAAGAGGAGCGACTTGAACTTCTCCAGCTCGACTCGCGCCTGGTTCGAGTATTAGTCCGGGTTTGAGTGCGCCGAAGGTAATGGTCCGGTCAGCTTGTAGAGAGCCATTGTCTGTTCCGGTGAGCGCGTCGATGCCTGAGGGAATATCTACGGCTAAGACTGGGCATGTGGGTTGGTTGGGTGGCGTCCATTCATCTCGAAGTCCCGTGCCGTACGCCGCGTCAATGACGAGGTCTGCGCTATCGGTGGGTTTGGAGTTTGGGTCGTATAGTTCGCATCGCACTCCTCTGCGTTGAAGTAACCGTGCAGCTACGCGACCATCTTGTCCGTTGTTGCCTTTGCCGGCGATGACGTTGATTCGACGTCCGTAGCCGCCTCCCAGCATGCGTAAGGCTGCGTTTGCGACTGCGTAACCGGCACGTTCAATAAGAAGTTGTTCTGATTCTGGCGCCGTTGCATCAATAACTCTCATTTCTGCGGGAGTTACAACTGGTAGCACGTTCTCTTTACTCCGCTATAACGAACGCTTCGGCTATGGAAGAGGTGTGACTGAGTGATAGATGCCAGCCGTGAACGCCGCTGGACTGTGCGAGTTGAGCTGCCCCTCCGTGAAGCTTGAGGTCGGGTCGGCCGGAGGGGTCTTTGATGACTTCTATTTCGCGGAAGCGAATAGCCCCTAGACCTACGCCCAGCGCTTTCATTACTGCTTCTTTTGCGGCAAATCTGGCTGCCAGTCTCTCGGTTGGGTCAGTTGCAGAGTTGCAGTAGGAAAGTTCGTTTTTTGTGAACAACCGTTCGCTGATTTGTGCGCGCCGTTGAAGAACTGTGCGGAATCGATGGACATCTACGAGGTCCACGCCGATGCCAATCATGATGTCCAGTGCTCCGCAAGGACGTAGACCGGACGGGTGAGCAGTTCAACAACGTCGATTGTGGAGAGGATGTCGTCGCGAAACGAGGGGTGGGATTCTGTTACAGCATCTTTGAGAGCTCCATAGCGACCGCGATAGCCCTGCATTACGGCGCGTATTGCCGAGGTATGAAGCCGGTCATGGAATCGGCAATGAAGGAGTGTGAGGCCTGTGGTTTGGTTGTCTTTAACTTCGGGTACGTGGATGACGCTGCGTCCGTCGCTCCCTACTCCAACGGTGATTTCTTTTTCGAAGGCTGCTCGATGTTTTCCGCCTCTGAGGCTTGGGTCACTGTCGGTTCTTGACGCGATACCTGAGGCGATACCGCCTCGGTCTATTACTTGAATTGTTGCGTCTTGGGTGACGTCGCCTTCGATTCGGTACCGGGTCCAACCTGTGATCTCAGCTACTGAAGCGTCTAGGGCGGCCAACGTTCGAAGACCTCGGTAGGAAAGTCTGTCTCTGGGGGTGCCAGCATCGAGGGCAGCTTTGGCAAGCACTGAGTGAAGTAGCGTTTCGTCGGTTCTCGAAATACCGACGGTGACTGTTTTTGCCTGATGTTTAATCGCATCTATTGGTCGGGTCAGTTCATCGATTGCCTTGGTGAGGGCGGCGTTCAGGTCGTCAATGACTACTCCGGGGCGCCCAACTTTTCCAACTTCAATTTGATAGCTATCTAATGACGCGACACCTGTCACATATCTCAAGATGGTGACGACTTTGGCTGCGGTGCTCGCTTCCAAATGTCCGTCGTAGCCGGAGCTTCGTAGTTCATCTAAGAACAGGCTTGCAGGTAACGCTAATTCGTCTTGTAGTTCCTCAAACGCACCATCGGGCAGCGTGCCCTGTGCGATGATGTTGTCAAGGGTCGCACGCATTTGTCGGAGGGGTAACGCTTGGTTGTCAATGGCCAGGGCCGCTTCGTATCCGAATAAGTGACCGACCATCGTTGCGAGAATGAAGTCGAGTGAGGGGTGTAGTTGGGGAACGTTAAGTAGTTCTGCTGCGGCTTCGAACCGGGTGTCTCCTTCGCTCGCAACAACTATTGGTGTGGCTTTGTGGGCGCGGTAAATGGCAATTTCTTTAGCGACGTCGTCAATATTTGAGCCTCTGAGGCCGGTAGCGCACACGAAGATGAGCGGTTCTGAGGATAGATCTATGTGTTTTTTGTCTTCGGTTCCGTCTTCGGGGATGGCTTTGTAGCAAAGTTCCGAGAGTTTGATGCGTATTTCGTTGGCTGCAATCCGGTTGGGGCCGTTTCCTACCACTGCCCAATACCGTTTTTGTGGGGCGTGGCGTTGGGCTGCGCTCGCAACAGCCGGCCTGGTAGCGAGTACTTGTTTCATGGCTTCGGGAAGTGCCTGAAGTGCAGATAGCACGTTCGTTTGGTCTCGTTCTTCGTCGATGAGATTTGCGAGGGCGATGCTGAGTAATACCGAGGCTGCGACCTGCGCATAGAACGCTTTTGTTGAAGCGACTGACATTTCGACATCTCGACCATCTGATGTGTATAGAACACCGTGGGATTTGGCGACTAGGTCACTTCCTCGACGATTGACTATTGCGATGATGTGGCCGCCGCGTTGACGGATCAGGTCCACGGTCCGATTGGTGTCGGTAGTAGTTCCTGACTGGCTCACTGCTATTACCAATGTGTCCGACATGTCCTCAGCCATTAGAAACCCGCTGAGTTCGGTAGCAAGTTGGGCTTCGACCGTTATTTCTTGACCGTTGAGGAGGGGGGCCAGGAATTGGGGAATTGTTCGAGCGGCTACTGCAGCGGTGCCTTGCCCAATCGCAACGACTCGTTTGATTTGTTTGGCATGGAACGCATTATGAATTGCTTCCGGGATTGTTTCGGATCCAAGTTGGACGTTCAGTTTGTTGTTTGATTCGAGGATTCGCCCTCGGAGAGTTTTGTGCACTGACTCGGGTGCTTCTTGAATTTCCTTGAGGAGATAGTGGGGAGAATCACCACGATCGATGTCTCGGGTGGTGATATCAGCTTCGGTGATTTCTGCGGGGTCAACGGGCAGCTGAGTTCCGTCGTAGGCAAGTCGAGTGATACCAGCAAGAGTTCCTGCGTGTTCTCCGTCGAGTTCAACGATCTGTCCGGCACTCGTTATCGGATGTTGGGGATCCGCTGGACGCTCACCATCCATACGAATCCATTGGTTAGCTTCCTCAACGACTCCGTATGGCTCACTTGCCACTATGTATGAGTTGTCAGCTAAACCCACGTACAGAGCCTGGCCGCTACCTCTAAGAGCAAGGCTGAGCTTGTGAGGCTGTTCTGCGTTGTGGCTCGCGATTGCCATTGACCCTTCGAAACTAGACACCGTGGTTCGGAATGCTTCTATCTGGTCGGGGGTGCGAGCGAGTTGGCTACTGAGAAGGGCGGGAATGACTTTGGCGTCGGTTGTTATTTCAGGCGAGATTTCTAGATTCCGTAATTCCGTGAGGTCCATGTAGTTGTCTATGTCGCCATTGAGGACAGCCGTTACGTGGGGGTGATCGTTTGTAGTTAGTTGTTGTGAGTCCACAGGATGAGCATTGGCTTCGGAAATGACGCCGACGCTGGCCCAGCGGGTGTGCCCGACAACGATGACCTGCGCCGAGGGTGTTGCCATCGCTTGGTGGAGTAGCTCATCATCGCGTATCGCTGATCTGATTACGTTGGTGTTGTCACCGAGTTCTCCAATTTCTGACGCGTTTTTGTAGACGAATGCGATGTGGTTGTCGCAGTCGCGGATGGCACCTGATTGGAGAACGGGGTCGTTAAATCGATGACCGTGGAGAGTTGCGGGTGGAAGTGCATGGTTGGCTATAAATATTTCGATTCCCGCTGAGTCACGCCCACGGACCTCTAATCGGTCGAGGGCGGATAGGGCTGTTTGGATAGAGAGAAGTCCTGTCAGTGAATGAGGTTCTGGAGTGCCGCTTGCGAGGTCAATTATGGCTTCCGCTGTGCGAAGTCTGTCTCGCTCTATTGCCCACAGTGCGTCACGAACTGCGATCAACGAAGAATTCACTTGTTCTAGATCGTCGGTAAGTTCGTCGAGTTGGTTGTCAATTGCTGCAAGTGCGTCGGCTGCTTGAAGGAGTTGACCTTCGACCGTTAGTGCCGTGGCGCGGTCAAAAACGAGGAGTTGTACGCCTGGTACGGTTCGCAAGGTTTGGTCTATTGACGCTAGGAGTTCTGCTGCTTCGAGGGTTTTCGTCGATATCTGGTTGACGTCAGCAGTGGCTGATCGCAGTGTTTCAACTGCGGTAGCAAGGCGCGTAAGAACGTCTTCAGCTGAAAGGGATTGCGTATGGTCGGGTCCTCGGAGGACGGCGATAATGCCGCACATACCGTTGAGGGTAGCGGCGGGTTAGGCCTGGTTATTCGCGGTTACCCGATAGCGGTTTGAATTAGAGCCGCCAGTCGCTGTGCTTCGGTTTGCGCCAGGCGCTCTTCGGATGCTTCAACCATGACCCGAATGACAGCTTCAGTTCCGCTTTGCCTAACGAGCACTCGTCCATTATTGGCTATGCGACGTTCAGTTTCTTGTATGGCTTCTTGGACGTTTGTTGGTAGTTCTGGGGTTTGCTCTTTGATCGGCACGTTTACGAGCGCCTGTGGAAACTGGCGCATCGCATCTCTAGCAAGTTCTGCACTCGATCGCTCGGCACGGATAATGAGGTCAGCGAGAAGAGCTCCACTGAGCATGCCATCGCCGGTAGTGGCATGGTCCCAAAAAATGATGTGCCCTGACTGTTCGCCTCCAAGTGTTGCTCGTCCAGCGTCAAGCTCAGTGAGAATGTTTCGATCTCCCACAGGCACTTCGATGGTTGATATCTCAGCTAGGTGCAATGCTTCGCGCAGTCCTTGGTTGGACATTTCGGTGATGACAACGTGCCTGTTGGGAAGCTGGGCGCGTTGAGCCAGGTCTTTTGCGAAGAGGCAAAGCTGTCTGTCACCGTCAATGGTTGCTCCATCTGAAGCGATCGCTACGAGACGGTCAGCGTCGCCGTCAAACGCAAGCCCAAGATCGGCTTGTGACGCGAGAACTGCTTCTCTCAGCTGCGTTGGGTTTGTGGATCCACAATTCTCGTTGATGTTTCTTCCGTTGGGGCTTGCGTTAATTGTTTCTACCCGGGCTCCCAACTCGGTAAAAAGCGGGCCCGCGAAATTGGATGCAGCACCATTCGCACAGTCAACAACTATTCGCATGCCTTCTAGAGTTCGGCTTTCAAGAGCTTGATGTATCGATTCGCTCCACGAAGCGATCGGGTCAGGGTGAGAGCGGGCCGCTGAAACCGAGCTGGAAGTAATGGAGTTGTCTTCCAGCAGTTGTTGGAGGCGAGTCTCAATATTTGTTTGTTCTTGGTCGTGAAGTTTTCTGCCACCGGGAGCAAACAGCTTGACGCCGTTGTCGGTCCACGGGTTGTGTGACGCAGATACGATTGCTCCTGCGCACCGTTCAATTTTTGTTAAGTGGGCGATGACAGGGGTGGGGACTATTCCAACGTCGGTAGCAGTCTGCCGTCCTTCGATCTGCAAAGCGCTGAGCATTGCGTCAGATAGAACACTTCCTGACTCACGCGTGTCGCGTCCAATTATCCATTCCTCAGCGGACAGAACTTCACGAGCGGCAGTCGCGAGGCAGGTTACGAATATTGGGTTAAGGATCTCGGGCGCCGGGCCTCGGACCCCGTCGGTGCCGAATGACAACGTCATGTCGACTCCTTTGAGATTTACCGCTTGGAGTACTGCGGTGCCTTACGGGCTTTCTTGAGACCGTATTTCTTGCTTTCTTTCTTGCGAGCATCTCGCGTGAGTAGCCCTGCCGCTTTGAGAGTGGTTCGTTGTTCAGGGTTGATGTCGATTAGGGCTCTTGCTATTCCGAGCCTCAGTGCACCTGCTTGTCCGGCTGGGCCGCCACCGTCAAGTGTGGCGTCAATGTCGTAGGTCTCGGCTTGTTCGACGAGGCGGAGGGGTTCTGTGACAAGAAGACGGTGGACCGATGAGGTGAAGTAGTCCTCAAAAGAACGTTTGTTGCATGTGATTACGCCGGTGCCTGGGCGAAGACGGACGCGAGCCACGGCTTGTTTGCGTCTACCTGTTGTTTGGGTGAGTGGAGTGGTCATTTATCTTTCAATTTCAGGTTTTTGCTTTGGCGTTTTCGAGAACGAGAGTTTCCGGCTGTTGAGCGGAGTGGGGATGGTCGGGACCTGCGTAGACCTTCAGTTTGGTGAGCATTTGAGCGCCAAGTCGGTTCCGCGGGAGCATGCCCTTTATTGTTCGGCGGATTGCTTCTTCGGGTTGTCGGTCTAGGAGGTCAGCGTAGGTTTGTGTCTTGAGGCCACCTGGATATCCGGAGTGCCTGTGCACGAGTTTCTTTTCAGCTTTTTCGTTGGTGAGCACCACTTTGGCAGCGTTGACAATGATGACGTGGTCCCCGCAGTCAAGGTGCGGAGCAAAGGTGGGCTTGTGTTTTCCGCGTAGCACTCGTGCTACTTCAGTCGCCATGCGGCCAAGCACCAGGTTTTCTGCGTCAACGATGAACCATTGCCGTTCAATCTCGCTCGCTTTGGGTGAATAGGTACGCATTACGCGTCAACCTCTCGTGTCTCTGGATAGATGATTTGTTTGATATTTAGGGTGCCGCTGGTGTTAAGTGGCCGACGAACAAGGCTACGGGCGTCACAGTGAAACGGCAAACGTGAGCATTGAGTGATTTCTTGTTTATCTGGGGATTCATGTGTGCTTTTGATAGCTCACGTGCATCAAGGTCAATCCGTGTGGTGGTGCGATGGAGGGCGCAGCAGATCTGTCTTTGGCCTGCACGACAGCTTCAAATTCATCAGCCGACCGCTTTCCGACGCCGGTCGCTACACAAAATCCGGTTAGGGATCGAACCATTTGGTGACAAAAGGCATTGCCTTCTATAACAAATCGAACTCTTTGCTCTGCTATACGAATCCACTCAGAGGTATGAATTCGTCGGAGTAGTGGTTGGTCGGGTTTATCTTTAGGTCGTCGGCAAAATGACGTGAAGTCGTGTTCTCCTGTGAACCGGCTCGCTGCATCGTTCATAGCGTCAATATCGAGACGTGTCCCTATATGCCATTCAACATCGGCGTGGAGGGGGTCTGCTGTGGGTGAGTTCAAAATGTTGTAGTGATAGGTGCGCCTAGTTGCAGAAAATCGGGCGTCAAAATCTGGCTCTGCGAGAGTCACAGCTTGTACTCGAATATCAGAACTGCATATCCCATTGAGCGAGTCGCGAAGAAGGTCGGGGTCGATACGTTCATTCGCAGTGTGAAAGGACACCACTTGCCCTAGGGCATGAACTCCAGCGTCGGTTCGCCCGGCGACAGTGAGTTCAATTTCTTCTCCAAGCACTGTTTCGAGTGCTTGACGCAGTTCAGCACCAACCGTGCGCACCCCTGGATTTTCAGCGAATCCACGAAATTCAGTGCCTTTATAGGAGAGGTCAATTCGCAGAGTGCGGGCGGAGGTCATCATTAGGAAGCTAGTTTCATATTCGGTTGGGAGGGAAGAGATGTTTGATCTAGTTATTCGCAACGGAACGGTAATTGACGGTACTGGGATTCCTGGTCGGGTTGCTGATGTGGCGGTCAGCGAAGGCCGCATAGTCGCCGTGGGCGAGGTTACCGAACAAGGTGAGAACGAAATTGACGCTTCGGGACTCATAGTTGCGCCGGGATTTGTTGATGTTCATACCCATTTCGATGCTCAAGTGTTTTGGGATACCACTTTGTCTCCGTCGCCGTTGCATGGCGTCACGACCGTGATTAGCGGCAACTGTGGTTTCACTATCGCGCCTTTGGAGGCCGAACACGGTGAGTACATGATGGAGATGTTGGCGAGAGTGGAGGGTATGCCGTTGACATCCCTCCAAGAGGGTGTTCCTTGGAATTGGAGGACCTTCGGAGAGTACCTTGACGCGATTGACGGCACCTTGATGCCCAACGCCGGGTTTCTAGTTGGCCACAGCGCTATACGCAGGACGGTCATGGGTGAACGATCCGTAGGTGAGTTCGCGTCGGAAGGTGAGCTCCAATCCATGAAAGAGCTTTTGGCTGAGAGCATTTCTGCCGGTGGCTTAGGGTTCAGTTCTTCGTGGGCGAAGACTCACAACGATGCTGACGGTGAGGCGGTGCCCTCTCGCCACGCTTCTGAAACAGAACTTATTGAGTTGTGTTCAGTACTTCGTGACTCTGATGCGGTAGCTCTCGAATTTATTCCAACGATCGAAAGATTCGACAACGAGGTTTACCAGCTGCTTACCGACATGTCGGTGGCTGCGGACAAACCGTTGAACTGGAACGTAATTTTCGTGAATGCGCGTCAAGCGGATCTCATAGAGGAGAAATTGCAGGCATCGGACTACGCAGCGCGTCAAGGCGGCCGAGTGATCGCGTTAACAGCCCCAATGCCCGCTATCAGCCGTTTATGTTTCGAAAGCGGATTTTTGCTTGACACTCTCCATGGATGGACTGAACCAATGGCGTTGCCGCCTGAAGAAAAGCTGGCTCTGTTGTCAGATCCTGAGCGTCGAAAAGCGCTGAACGAAGATGCGCAGAAACCCAGCGCTTTTCGAGGGGTAGCTCGTTGGGAACGTCTCACGGTCGGCGAAGTGACTAAGGAAAGTTTGAAACATCTTGAAGGTCGAACTATTGGCGAGATCGCTGATGAGACGGGCAAAAGCGCTTGGGATACCTTGTGTGAAATAGTCGTCGAAGATGATTTGAAAACCGGTTTGTATCCGCCTGCTGCTGGAGACAACGACGAGTCTTGGGCTTTGAGGCAAGCGTTATGGAACGACGACCGCTGTTTAATAGGGGCTTCTGATGCTGGAGCTCATTTGGATTTTCTGGCGACGTTCAACTATTCCACCTACCTGTTGGCGGCTGCTCGAGATCGAAGCTTGTTGAGTCTAGAGAGCGCGGTGAACAAGCTAACTGACGTTCCAGCACGGCTATATGGGCTTAAAGAACGCGGACGGGTTGAGGAAGGCTGGTGGGCTGATCTAGTGGTTTTTGACGCCGCTGAGGTTGCGCCAGCCGAGGTTGAGGTTCGCGAAGATCTGCCTGGTGGTGCCTGGAGGTTGTATAGCGAGGCCGTTGGAGTGCATCACGTGTTTATCAATGGTGAACATGCAGTTCGCGATGGCGGCTTTACCGATGCTCGGCCTGGGACTCTTCTTCGTTCGGGAAGGGACACCGAACCTGTATCCGCTAGTAGATGACGGCGGTTAGTGGTCTCGTCCGTCGGGGTCGAGGATTGTGATCAGTTGCTCAACATTGAATTCAGGTTGTTGAGAAGGTTCGATCAGCTTTGCTTCTGCGGTTTCTAGACGTTTTACCGTGTCGGCGATAGCTGTAACAGCTGATGGTGGTACTACAACGGCTCCGTGGCGATCGGCGTGAATGATGTCGCCTGGGGAGACCGCCATTCCGTGAACTGTGACGGGGATTGCATAGTCAACGACGTGCACCCAGGCATGAGATGGGCTGTAAAAGCCTGCAAGGGCACCAAATCCTTCTGCCCACATGTCGGCATCTCGGATCGAGCCGTTGGTTATGACGCCAACTGACCCCAGTCCTTTATGGAGGTTGCTGTTTACTTCACCCCAGTGGGCGCCGAAGCCAACCTGTTCGTCAATATCTTCAATAACTGTGACTGTAGGGCCCGGGGCTTCTGCGATATGTCTGAAATAGCCGATTCGGGTGGCCAAATCTTCGGCTTTGCTTCGACCTGAAGGCGCAGTTGCTCTGATGGTTGCTGTCCGCGCGTAGCCAACAATGGGTGGCAGAGATGGGTCATGGCAAAGAAAAGGGTTCGTGGTGAAGCCGTGCGTACGCCGTTCGGGGGCTATGACCTCTATCGCGTTGCAGATGGTTGGTGTGTCAAATTCGCTAAGCGACTCTATGAGGAGCGATTCCGGCATAGCCGAGTCCACAGAGGGTTAGACCAACTCGATGAGTGCCATTGGGGCGTTGTCGCCTTGGCGTGGTCCTAATTTAAGAATCCTTGTGTATCCACCTGGGCGATCCTCGTACCTTGGCCCGATTTCATCAACGAGTTTTTGCGCCATTTCCTGATCTCCATTAAGGCTTGAGACAAGTTGTCGGTGGCGGTGGAGACTGTTGGATCCGGCGCTGGCTTTTTTGGCTTTGGTGATGAGCTTTTCGGCATAGGGGCGCAGCGCCTTAGCTTTTGCTTCTGTTGTTTCTATGGCTTCAGCTGCAAACAACGACGCGGCAAGGTTCGCCATCATGGAGCGTTGGTGACTTGAGCTGCCGCCTAGTCGACGGCCTTTCTTCGGGGTGGGCATGAAGTCGCTCCTATTGAATCGTAGGGGCCATACCTTTGAGAGCTAGACCTCGCTCATCAAGCTTTTGTATGACCTCGTCAAGAGATTTTTGTCCGAAGTTGGTTATCGCCATTAGGTCGTCGATGCTCTTTTCAAGTAGCTCGCCGATGCTATTCACTTGGCCTCGTTTTAGGCAGTTCCGTGGTCTCTCACTCAGGTCCAAATCTTCGATCGGAAGTTCAAGTTCTGGGGAGGTGGTCTCCACAATTGCAATTTCTTGGATTTCGAGTCCGAGTGGTTCCTCGCTCATGTCCGCTACAAGACCCACAAGGGTGCGAAGCGTGTCCCCAGCGGATGCGAGAGCGTCTCTTGGAGTCATAGCCCCATCGGTGTCTATATCCAGAATGAGACGATCAAAGTTTGTTGATTGTTCAACTCGGGTTGGTTCAACCTCTATTGATACGCGGCGGACGGGGCTGAACAGCGCGTCGATGGGGATCACTCCGATCGTAGAGCTGCTGTCCTGATCCTCCGATGATAGATATCCACGGCTTCGTAGGACGGTGAGATCAACACCGAGTCGACCACTCTTACTGAGCGTCGCTATATGGAGTTCAGGGTTGATGCACTCCACATCAGCCCCCCAATCAAAGTCTCCAGCGGTGAGCTCGCAGGGGCCAGAGACGTCGACTCGGACAGCTACGGGCTCGTCGCTCTCGCAGGTAAGGACGATGTCCTTTAAGTTCAAAATCAGGTCAGTGACGTCCTCAACGACGCCTTCGATAGTTGCAAACTCGTGGAGAGCTGCTTCTCCGTCGAACTTAACTTGAGTGATTGCGGCACCGGGTACCGACGACAACAGGGTGCGTCGCAGGGAATTACCGATCGTGTGTCCGAATCCGGGTTCGAGAGGTCCGATAGCGAATCGCTGCCGGTTATCTTGCTCTTCTCCGAGTGCTTCAACTGTTGGGCGCTGCATGGTGAGCATGCTCACAATATCTCCATTGGGCCAGGGGTGGACTACTTGCTGTACAACTCAACTATGAGCTGTTCGCGGACAGGTATTTCGATCTGTTCGCGGGTTGGGAGTTCTCTAACGGTGACCTGTTGGCCTCCGTCGCCGGCATCGAGCCACATTGGAGCGGCACGATCTAGGACGTCGAGATTCCATCGGATGGTAACTATCTCGCGGGCTTTCGGCCGCAACTCAATCACATCATCTTTTCGAGCACGGAAGCTAGGCACGTTCACCCGTCGACCGTTGACATTGATATGTCCGTGACTCACAAACTGGCGTGCCTGTGGGCGGGTTGCCGCCCAACCTGCGCGATATACGATGTTGTCCAGTCGGAGTTCTAGAAGGCGCAATAAATTTTCGCCTGTTACGCCTCGCTGTTTTGCGGCTTCGTCGTAGGTGTTGCGGAACTGCTTCTCGGTAATGCCGTAAGTGAAGCGGGCCTTTTGTTTTTCCTGCAGTTGAACGAGGTACTCAGAATTCTGGCTACGTCTGCGCCCACGACCGTGTTCACCTGGCGGGTACGGTCTCCTATCTAAGGCTTTGGTCTCCCCTGAGGTACCCCAGACGTTGATCCCTAGACGTCGTGAAACTCGCGCTTTGGGTCCTGTGTATCGTGCCATCGCTTAGACCCTCCGTCGTTTCGGTGGTCGGCAACCGTTATGGGGAACAGGCGTCATGTCTTTAATACCTGTGATTTCGATTCCGGTGTTTTGTATTGAGCGAATCGCGGTTTCTCTACCCGACCCCGGTCCTTTGACTTGGACATCAACTCGACGTACTCCATGTTCCATGGCTTTACGGGCGGCTTGTTCTGCTGCTTGTTGAGCAGCGAATGGAGTGGATTTTCTTGAGCCTTTAAATCCAACGTTGCCAGCTGAAGCCCATGACACTACGTTGCCTTGTTGGTCGCTGAAACTGATGATGGTGTTGTTAAAAGAACTTTTGATATGCGCGACACCGTGTCCGACATTCTTGCGTTCTTTGCGGCGGGGACGCCGTGCTGCTGGTTGGGGATTAGCCATGGTCTTCTTTCAGTTCGTTTCTTGGCCGGTGGCTACTTAAGGACTTTCTTCTTGCCCGCAACGGTCTTTCGTGGACCTTTGCGTGTACGGGCGTTGGTGTGAGTGCGTTGCCCACGCACTGGCAAGCCACGGCGGTGCCGGATTCCTTGGAAGCAGCCAATTTCGATCTTGCGTTTGATGTCTTGGGCTACGTCTCGTCGAAGGTCTCCTTCGACTGTGTAGTTCTCGTCAATGAAGTTGCGTACTTTGACCACTTCTTCGTCAGTGAGGTCGCGCACGCGGGTAGCTCGACCGATGTTGAGCGCTTCGCATATATCTGAAGACCTAGTGCGTCCGATCCCATAGATATAGGTAAGGGCTACCTCTACACGTTTTTCTCTTGGGATGTCTACACCTGCGATGCGTGCCATATCCAAAAACTCCTATCCCTGACGCTGCTTGTGTCGCGGATTACTGCAAATAACTCGAATTCGACCATGACGTCGAATAACTCGACATTTGTCACACATCTTTTTGACGCTGGGTCGAACCTTCATTGGGATACCTGTTGCTGGGGCCACGAGGTGTGCAACACCTCAGTCGTGCGGCCGAGTGCGGACGCGGCGCTGTTGGATCGACCAACAAGCCGAACAATGAGCATACCGGGAGGGGCTTCAGGCACCAATCTCAGCGCCATAGTTAGCGCCTACTTTCAATTGCGTTGACAATGCGTTCTTGCACGTCTTGTTCAGTTCCTAAGCCATCAACTGAAACCAAAATTCCTTGCGAAGAGTAGAAATTGAGCAAGGGCGCTGTTTCGGCTTGGTATAGCTCCAGTCGTCGTGCGATGGCTTCGGGTGAGTCATCATCTCGACCTCGTGCGAGCATCCGTTGAGTAACTACGTCATCAGGAACTTCGATGTCGATAGCGACGTCAATACTTTCGGGAGCGAGCATTTCCATAAGGCCGCTGGCTTGAGCGTCGGTTCGAGGAAAGCCGTCCAGGAGGAAACCTTCGTTAACGTCTGGTTGGGCGAGACGTGCTTCGACTATTCCCAGGATGAGGTCATCTGATACAAGATCACCGGCTTCCATTACTTCCTTCGCCTTAAGACCTAACTCGGTGCCCTCGGCGACGGCTGCGCGGAGTATGTCCCCTGTAGAGATGTGAGGAATCCCATAGTGTTCTACTAGCAGTGCGCATTGGGTGCCTTTTCCAGCACCTTGTTTTCCTAGGATCACTAGTCGAGTCATTGGGTGCGCCCTGGGCTACTTAAGAAAGCCTTCATAATTGCGTTGAAGCAACTGGCTATCTACTTGCTTCATGGTCTCTAGTGCCACGCCGGCCGCAATGAGGATTGATACGCCTCCAAAGCCAATAGCAGCTCCGCCGCCGCCCATTGCTCCTAAGTCGCTTGTGAGGGACAGCAGAACTGTGGGGATCAATGCGACGAAGGCTATGAAGAGCGCCCCGGGCAGAGTAATTCGGTTAAGGATCTTGGCTAGGTAGCGTTCTGTTTGCGGTCCGGGGCGAACACCGGGCACGAAACCGCCTTGTTTGCGGATGTTGTCAGCTTGTCGTACTGGGTCAAACGAGATCGCTGTGTAGAAGTAGGCGAAGCCAACTATGAGCATGCCAAAGAAGAGGATGTAGACAATGCTGTCTGGCTGGGTTAGGTAGTCGTTCACGAAGGTTTGGAACCATCCCCAATTGGCGACATTCGATAGCAATACGGGGAGAAACAAGATCGAGCTTGCGAAGATAACTGGGATGACACCGGACTGGTTGACCTTCAGGGGTATGTAGGTGTTTTGTCCTCCGTACATTTTTCTACCGACTTGGCGTTTCGAGAATTGGACGGGGATGCGGCGTTGACCCTGCTCGATGAAGATGATGGCCACCATCATCGCTATCGCAACGACTATTGCAGCTCCAAGGTAGAAGTTGCCTTCGACTGCTCGTAAGCGGGCTCCGTCGAACGGAATTGTTGATACCACTGACGCGAAAATCAACAGCGACATGCCGTTTCCGACGCCACGTTGGCTGATGAGTTCACCCATCCACATGAGAAGAGCTGTTCCGGCGGTGAGCGAGAGAATCACTAGTGCAACACGCGGGAAGGTGAAGTCGGGAATGACTATTACTGCACTGGTGTTGCCTAAGGCTGTGCCTTGACCTCGACCGAAAATAAAGGTGATACCGGTTGCTTGGATGAAAGCAATCGCGAGCGTTAGGTATCGGGTGTATTGGGTGATCTTGCGTTGCCCCACTGCACCTTGTTGCTGCAGTTGTTCAAGACGTGGGATGGCGACGGTCAAGATCTGGATGATGATCGATGCCGTGATGTACGGCATGATCCCTAGGGCAAAGATTGCGAAGTTTGTGAGCGCTCCGCCCGAAAATAGATTGAGGAGGGCAAGCACTCCACCGGTTTGGTCGGCTTGTTCCCGGAGCGACAGAATCGCGTCGAAGTCGATACCTGGTACAGGTACTTGAGATCCGAGTCGGTAAGCGCCAAGGATCGCGACGGTGAACAGGATCTTTCCTCGAAGATCTGGAACACGAAATATGTTGCGCATACTCCCGAGCAAGGTGAACCTCGTTTACCGGTTGGTGTGCTGGTTGCCGCGTGCTGGAGGACGCGGTCCCTTAAATGTAGGCGGCAAGATCTCTACTGTGCCCCCTGCAGCTGTAATCGCAGCTTCAGCACTCTTCGAGACGGCGTGGGCTTTAACAGTAACTGGGCGACTGATTTCGCCGCGGCCAAGGATCTTCACCATTGCGCCCTTTGATACAAGACCTTTCTCAAGGAGGGCCTCGGGGGTGACATCAGTGAGTTCAGAGTCCGCGATTGTGTCCAGATTTATTGGCTGATACTCAACCCTAAAGGGGTTGGTGAAGCCTTTCATCTTGGGAAGACGACGCTGAAGTGGCAATTGTCCGCCTTCATACCAAACGGGAACTTTGCTCCGGGCTTTCGTACCTTTGGTTCCGCGCCCTGCTGTTTTGCCGCCTTTGCCCGCGATGCCACGTCCGACTCGCTTGGGTCGTTTCTTGGAGCCTGGGGCTGGTTGTAGGTCGTGTGGTTTCAACATTGGTACTCGTTCAGCTTTCTTGCACGTCAATGAGGTGGGCGACTTTGTGAATCATCCCGCGTATCTCGGGACGATCGGGCAATGTGTTTGTTTTCCCTATCCGACCTAGCCCGAGGGCTCGAAGCGTTCCTCGGTGCTTTGGTTTGGAACCAATGCCTGAGCGGACTTGTTTGACTACTAGGTCACTCATGAGGTCACCTCTGCGGCCGGTTTAGGTTGGAGAGCTTCTCGTTCTGACTCTTTATACGCAGCAAGCAACGCTGCAGGTATGCACTCTTCCGCTGAGAGTCCCCGGAGTGCTGCGATTTCGTCAGGCCGTTTTAGACCTTGTAGACCTTGGATAGTTGCTTTGGCAACGTTGATGTGGTTTGAGGATCCAAGTGATTTCGCTAACACGTCGCTAATTCCAGCTTCTTCCAGAATGGCGCGCGCGGCACCTCCTGCGATTACACCGGTGCCTGGGGCTGCTGGTTTAAGCAGGACACGACCTGCTCCCATTTCTCCAAGAATGGGGTGAACGATGGTTGAACCCGCCAGTGGTACGCGGAATAGATTCTTTTTGGCTTCTTCAGTGCCTTTTTGGATGGCAAGCGGAACTTCTTTAGCTTTTCCATAACCCAGGCCTACCTGGCCAGCGCCGTCGCCAATAACCACGAGTGCTGTGAAAGAGAAGCGTCGCCCGCCTTTAACAACTTTGGCGACTCGATTTATGTCGATCACTCGTGACTCTCGGAGTCCGTCATCTCCACTGTTGCGCGGATTGTCTTCTCGGCGGCGGTCGTCTCGGCGGCGATTTCCTCGATCGTCGTTCCGGCGATTTTGATTTTCATTAGCATCCGTCATGATCAACTCCTAGAACTTCAGCCCGGCTTCACGGGCAGCGTCGGCGAGGGCCGCTACACGGCCGTGATATTTGTTTCCTCCGCGGTCAAAAACAACTGATTGAACACCTGCGACTTGAGCACGTTCAGCTAACAGTTGACCTACTTTGGTTGCGGCTTCTTTGTTACTCGTGGTAGCGCCGCGCATGTCTGCTTCTGATGTCGAGGCCGCAACCACAGTTCGCCCATTTTCATCGTCGATGATTTGGGCCGAGATATGTCTGTTAGACCTAAAAACGCTCAATCGTGGACGGTTGGTGGTTCCGTTGACCTTTTTGCGGACTCGTCGTTGGCGTCGTTGGCGCTGGGCGCTGCGTGATGTCATGTCATTACCTACTTTGCGGCCTTGCCGGCTTTACGAATTACGTATTCGTCGACGTATCTAATGCCTTTGCCTTTGTATGGTTCAGGTTTCTTGAGCGCTCGGATGTCGGCGGCTACTTGCCCAACGAGTTGTTTGTCAATTCCCGAGACTTTGATGATCGTCGGCTCGGGTACTTCGAAGGTAATGCCTTCAGGGGCTTCTACAGTTACCGAGTGGCTGAAGCCGAGGGCCAGCTCTAGAGCATCTTTTCCTTTTGCTTGAGCTCTGTAGCCGACACCGACGATGTTGAGTTCCTTCATGTAGCCGTTGGCTACGCCTTCAACCATGTTGTTGACGAGTGCGCGCGCTAACCCATGCAAAGAGCGTTGTTGTCGAGTGTCATCACTTCGGCTGACTGTGATTACTGAATCCTGGACTTCGATTTCGATGCCTTCTGGGATCGCTTGGCTAAGTTCTCCCTGGCTTCCAGAAACTTTCACTGTCCCCGATGACACTTCGACCGAAAGGCCTTCTGGGACTGCGATTGGAGCTTTACCTACTCGTGACATAACTACCCCCTACCAGACATAACAGAGAACTTCGCCGCCCATGTGTTTGCGACGCGCTTCTCTATCGGTCATTAGACCTTTGCTGGTGGACAAGACAGCGATACCAAGTCCTCCAAGGACTCGGGGGACGCTGTCGGATTTGGTGTAGACGCGTAGGCCTGGTTTAGATATGCGTTTTAGACCTGAGATGGTGCGGCTGCGATCTGGGGTGTATTTGAGCTGGATAGAAAGGGTTTGACCAGGTCGATCATCTGCGTCAGCAGTTTGAAAGTCCGTAATATAGCCCTCTGCTTTTAAGATTGCCGCTAGGGATTCCTTCAGTTTTGAGGAAGGCATTTTGACTTCGTCTTTGTAACCCTGGTGAGCGTTGCGCACACGGGTCAGCATGTCGGCGATTGGATCAGTCATCGTCATTGTGATTCTCCCCTCACCAGCTCGCCTTGGTTACGCCTGGAATTTCCCCTGCGTGGACCATCTCGCGTAGGCACACCCGACATAGTCCAAATTTGCGATACACCGACCTCGGGCGACCGCAACGGCGACAACGTGTGTAGCCGCGGACCTTGAATTTTGGAGTGCGTTGTTGTTTGTTGCGAAGAGCCTTTTTGGCCATTAGTTCTGCCCTTCAGTGCGGAACGGAAATCCGAGCGCTGTAAGTAGCGCCCGGCCGTGTTCATCGTTTGTAGCGGATGTCACAAGAGTGATATCCATACCTCGAATTTTGCTTACTGAGTCGTAGCTGATCTCTGGGAAAATCAATTGTTCTGTAACTCCAAATGTGTAGTTGCCGTGACCGTCAAACGAGCGAGGGGAAAGCCCGCGGAAGTCGCGAATTCTGGGAATTGAGAGGCTGACAAGCCGGTCGTAGAACTCCCACATCCGGTTGTTGCGGAGAGTTACCTTTGCCCCAATAGCGTTTCCTTCGCGGAGTTTGAACCCAGCGATTGATTTTTTCGCACGTGTGATAGCTGGCTTTTGGCCGGTGATCTTAGTTAGGTCTTCAACCGCACCATCTAGAAATGCGCGGTTAACGAGTGCGTCTCCGACGCCAGCGTTAACCGCGATTTTGCTGAGTTTCGGTACCTGCATGATGTTGGCGAGCCCAAGTTGAGTTTGCAGTTGATCTCGAACTGTCTCACGGTAGAGAACTTTCATGCGTGGTTCAGCCATCGTTGTGGTCACGACAATTCCTCCCCGGACTTCTTGTGGTACCGGACTTTTGTGTCGCCTTCGAGGCGATATCCGACGCGTCCGGCGTCGCCGGTTTTGGGACATACGACTGCGACATTGGATGCGTTGATCGTCAGTGCTATATCGATGATTCCACCTTGGTCATTTGTTTGGGTGGGCGGCTGATGTTTGCGTCCTGTGTGAACACCTTCAACGGTGATGCGGTTGTTCTCAGAGTCAACTGACATCACGTGGCCTTCAGTTCCTTTGTCTTTTCCTGAAAGAACGCGGACGAGATCGCCTTTTTTGATTTTCATCAGAGGACCTCCGGGGCTAGAGAAACGATCCGCATGAATTTGTGGTCTCGCAATTCGCGACCTACGGGTCCGAAGATGCGTGTTCCTCGGGGCTGTCGATTGTCATCGATAAGCACGGCGGCGTTTTCGTCGAATCTGATGTAGCTACCGTCGGGGCGACGACATTCTTTGCGTGTTCGCACTACGACACAGCGAACGACTTCACCCTTTTTGACGCCGGCGCCCGGAATAGCATCTTTAACAGTTGCTACGAACACATCACCTATTGACGCATAGCGCCGTCCAGTACCTCCGAGGACGCGGATGCAGAGGACTTCTCTGGCACCTGAGTTATCGGCGACTTTGAGTCGGGATTCTTGCTGGATCACTTCATTACTCCGAAATCAACGTGCTCGTTCGACAATTTCGACGAGACGCCAGCGCTTTTTCTTTGACAGGGGACGAGTCTCCATGACTCGAACTCGGTCTCCGAGGCGTGCGTCGTTCTCTTCGTCGTGGGCGTAGAGCTTTTTAGTTTGTTGAACAGTTTTGAAATAGCGGGCGTGGCGAACCCGTTCGGTGACGGCTACTACGACAGTCTTCTGCATGGAAGTTGAGACGACTAGGCCCTCTCTAGTTTTCCGTCGTTTCCGTTCTTCTGAGGTGACTTCGGTGTCGTTCATTAGTTGTCCTCCACGGTGGTCGCCTCGGCAGCTGCGATTTCTCGCTCTCTGAGAACAGTGTTTATTCGGGCGATGTCTCGTTTAACTTGTGAGATCTGGGCTGAGTTTTCTAATTGGCCTGTGGCTATCTGAAAACGCAGGTTGAAGAGTTCTTGTTTAGATTCGCCGAGTTGATCTAAAAGTTGATCATCGGCGAGTTCACGGAGTTCTGCTGCTGCGGGCATTAGATCGCCTCCTCGCGACTTACTACTCGCGCTTTGATGGGGAGTTTCTGAATAGCGCGGTTAAGAGCACCGTGAGCAAGTTCTGGGTCGACGCCACCAAGTTCGAACATCACTCGGCCAGGTTTAACTACGGCAACCCAACGTTCTGGGTTCCCCTTTCCTGAGCCCATACGTGTTTCCGCAGGTTTAGCTGTTACGGGTTTATCTGGGAAAATATTTATCCAAACCTTGCCACCACGTTTCACGTGGCGGGTCATCGCGATACGCGCAGCTTCAATTTGGCGAGCAGTTATCCACCCTGGCTCTAAGGCTTGTATCCCAAAGTCGCCGAAATTAATGGCGGTGCCGCCTTTGGCGCGACCTTTGGTTCTACCGCGGTGGGTTTTCCGATGTCGGACTTTTCTCGGCATCAACATTTAGTCGTCTCCCGGTCGGAAGTTGGGGGTTTGACTTTGTTCACGAGTTGCGCGTTCGATTTGCTCTTCCTCTTCAAGGAGCTTTTCGAACTCTGGGTCGGCTTCTTTGATTAGCGGTGCTGGCTCTTCAATTTCATCTTCGGTTGCCTCTGCTCGTCGACCGCCAGAGGAAACTACTGGGGCGTTATGTTCAGTTGATCCCGATGTTTCCCCCACTGCCATTGCCGCTTCTCTGCTGATGCGTTCATCGGCGGAGACTTTGTAGGGCAAGATGTCGCCCTTGTACAACCAGACTTTGACTCCGATGCGTCCTGCGGTCGTTTTCGCTTCACGGAATCCGTAGTCAATGTCAGCTCGTAAGGTGTGCAGTGGAACTCGACCCTCGCGGTACCACTCAGTTCTCGCCATTTCCGAGCCGCCTAGACGTCCAGAACATTGCACTCGGATGCCCAGGGCTCCCGCTTTTTGTGCGTTTTGGACTGCGCGTTTCATCGCTCGGCGAAAGGCAACTCGTCCGGCTAGTTGGTCTGCGACGCCTTGGGCGATAAGAGCAGCATCAAGTTCTGGTTGTTTGATTTCTTGAATGTTGAGCTGGACTTTTGGGTTGCCAGAAATTTTGGTTAGCCCTTCCCGAAGTCGATCAGCTTCAGCTCCACGGCGACCAATCACGATGCCTGGGCGGGCAGTGTGAACGTCGACTCGCAAGCGATCGCGGGTACGTTCTACTTCGATTCTGCTAATGGCAGCGTGGGGAAGTTCCGTTTGCAAGAAGTTACGGATTTCCCAATCTTCAATGATGTAGTCCTGGTAGTCCTTGTCGGCATACCAGCGTGACTTCCAGTCGGTAGTGATGCCTAAGCGGAAGCCATAGGGATTAACTTTCTGTCCCACGGTTAGGCCTCCTTCTCATCTTGTTGGTCAGCTTCTGTGTTTTCATCTGATGCTTCGGGTTCTGCCTCGTCGCTGGATTGAGAGTCGTTGCTTTCATCGTCGTGTTCGAGGTCTTGTTCAGGATGTTCGTTTTGTTCGAGTGCTGCTTCTTCGTCGGATTCGGTGTTGGCTGAATCGAGTTCTTCTTCGACCATTTCAGCTTCATCCGAGGCTGTTTCTTCTTCGGTTTCTTTGCTTGCCGCTACGCGGGCCGCACGGTCCGCGTCGGCGCTCCGTCGTCCAGAAGCAGCCATCTGTGCGGCGCGCATTTCAAGTTCTTCTTCGGAAAGTTGAGCCACTACCACGGTGATGTGGCAGGTGCGTTTGTTAATCCGAGTGGCGCGGCCGCGAGCTCGTGGGCGCCACCGCTTTAAGGTAGGTCCTTCGTCTGCCCAACACTCGGCTACGTAAAGTTCGTCAGCGGAAAGATTTTCGTTGTTTTCGGCGTTGGATACGGCGCTCTCCAAGACTTTCGAAACGACTGTCGCTGCTCCGCGATCACAAAATTGAAGTTCTTCGCGCGCTCGGTCAAGGTCTTCGTCGCGGATGAGGTCGAGCACAACTCTCGCTTTTGAAGCGGATAAGCGAGCGAATTTGTGGGTTGATCGCGATCCCGCTACTTCGTCGAGGTCAATAAGGCCGCTCATCAGGATCCACTTCGTTCCTGGCCGGCATGAAACTTGAAGGTTCGTGATGGGGAGAACTCTCCGAGTTTGTGACCGACCATCGATTCGGTGATGTACACGGGAACGTGTTTACGTCCATCGTGAACGGCGATTGTATGACCGATCATTTCAGGGATGATTGTGGAACGTCTGCTCCAGGTTTTGACTACTTGTTTTTCGCCGCTCTCGTTAAGCGCGTCAACTTTTTTCAGCAAGTGGTCGTCTACAAACGCGCCTTTTTTCAAGCTACGTGGCATTGTTTACCTCCGCGATCCCCTGGTACGGCGACGGCGAATAATCATGTCGCTGGACTTCTTGTTCTTTTTGCGGGTACGGCCTTCAGGTTTGCCCCAAGGGGACACAGGGTGGCGTCCGCCAGAGGTTTTTCCTTCGCCGCCTCCAAGTGGATGGTCCACTGGGTTCATGGCCACACCACGAGTTTGAGGTCGAACGCCTTTCCATCGGTTCCGGCCTGCTTTTCCTATCTTTATTAGGTCTGCTTCAGCGTTGCCAACTGAGCCCACGGTGGCACGGCAGTCGATCGGTATGCGACGCATTTCGGTGCTGGGAAGCCTCACTGTTGCATAGGCTCCTTCTTTAGCGACGAGCTGTACACCGGCTCCAGCAGATCGAGCCATCTGACCACCTCCACCCGGGTTTAGCTCGATGTTATGGATGGTGGTTCCTACTGGCATATAGCGGAGAGGCAAGGCATTGCCGACTCGAACCTCGGCATGTTGGCCGCTTTCAAGTTTGTCGCCCTTTTCAAGGCCAGCGGGCGCCAAGATGTAACGCTTTTCTCCGTCGTGATAATGCAGCAGCGCTATGCGGCAGTTGCGGTTGGGGTCATATTCGATACTTGCAACAGTCGCTGGTACGCCGTCCTTGCTGCGCTTGAAGTCAATAATCCGGTAGCGCTGTTTGTGGCCACCTCCGCGGTGGCGAGAAGTCTTTCGGCCGTTGTTGTTTCGTCCACCGGTGGAGTGTTTCTTAGCAAGGAGTGACTTTTCTGGACGGTCGGTAGTGAGTTCACTGAAGTCAGAGACCGTTTGGAAACGTCTACCTGGACTGGATGGTTTGCGTACGCGAATTCCCATGACTATGTCTCAAAGATCTGGATTGAGTCACCCTCGGCAAGAGTAACGATGGCCCGCTTGGTGTCCGGCTTTTTACCTAGCGTGTTATTGCGTCGGTTACGGCGGACTTTTCCTTTGCGGTTGAGCGTATTGACCTTGGTGACCGTGACGTCAAAGATCGATTCGACAGCATGTCGAATTTCCGGCTTTGATGCCGAAGTATGGACTTGGAAGACGTAAATGTTTTGCTCTAGCTGTTCGTACGACTTCTCGGAAACGATTGGCGCAATTACAACGTCTCGGGGGTCTTTCATGCTGTTGCCCCCGGAAGCGTTTCGCTGGTAAAGACAAGCCAGTCAGAGCAAAGAACGTCATACGCGTTGAGCTCTGCAGCTTGGACTAGTTGCACTGAGGGGAGGTTTCTGAAACTCCGAATTGCAGTGTCGTCAGTGGGTGCTACGACCATCATGACTTTGCCGTCCAGTTCTAGGTTTTCCAGAACAGACACTGCGTCTTTAGTTTTTGGAGTAGCGAATTGCCATTGATCAACTACTACCACTCGTTCACTTTGGGCTCGGTCGCTAAGAGCTGAACACAACGCAAGGCGATTCATTTTTTTGTTTATTTTTTTTCGATAACTGCGTGGTTTAGGACCATGCACGATGCCGCCACCGGTGAATTGCGGGGCACGGATTGACCCTTGTCGGGCTCGACCAGTTCCTTTTTGGCGGTAAGGCTTAGCGCCACCGCCGCGCACTTCAGCGCGAGTTTTTGTGTTCGCGCTGCCACTTCGTCTCGCCGCTAATTGTGCTGTCACAACTTGGTGGAGAACAGCAAGATTGGGTTCTATGCCGAAGAGTTCAGCATCGAGGGTTACGGTGCCTGCGGTGCCACCATCTTGGGTTTTGAGATCAACAGTGGCTGTCATCATGAGCCCTTCACGGCATCGCGGACTACCACAACGCCTCCTTTGGGACCGGGCACTGAGCCTCGGATGAGCAAGAGTTCACGGTCGGCGTCAGCTTCTACGACGGTGAGGTTCAGGGTGGTTACTTTTTCAGCGCCCATGCGTCCAGCCATCCGGGTGCCTTTGAAGACTCTTGAAGGGGTAGCGCAAGCTCCGATTGCCCCAGGTGCTCGATGAACTCTGTGCGCGCCATGGCTGGCTTTTTGGCCACTGAAGTTGTGCCGCTTCATAACGCCTGCGAATCCCTTACCTTTGGATACTGCAGTGACATCAACTTTTTCTCCGGCCTCGAGTAGATCAGCAGCGAACTCCTGACCCACTTCTATTTCGCTCACGTCGTCTAGACGGAGTTCAACAAGGCGTTGGCCAGGATCTACACCTGCTTTGGTGAAATGGCCTGCTTCAGGTTTGGTGAGTTTGTCTGCGTCTCGTTGACCGAAGGTGACTTGGACTGCTGTATACCCGTCGCGCTCATCGGTCTTTACTTGTACGACACGGCAGGGCTCAACTTGGAGCATGGTGACAGGCACAACCTGGTTGTCATCGTCCCACAACTGGGTCATACCCACTTTTGTGGCGACGATCGCCTTATTCGCCATGTTCAATGTCTTTCTCTTCCAAGCGAGGCCGTTGGCCAACACTCACGCGAACGCTCCGCTCGGCAAAGCCGGCGGAGCGAAACTAGGTTGTGCCGACCGGTTCCACCCCTAGGGATGGCCTTGCCGGACGTCGGTTCGTGTGTCTGAAACGCTAGACACCCGGGGGTTAAACGATACCGGGGTGGAGCCTAAATAACCACCTCGGTTGGCGCAGGGGTGTTAACCCTGTTGAATTTTGATTTCTATATCAACACCAGCGGGTAGTTCCAGGCGTTGAAGTGAATCGACCGTCTTCGGCGAAGGCTCGACTATGTCGATGAGCCTTTTGTGGATCCGCATCTCGAAATGTTCTCGAGAGTCTTTGTCTTTGTGCGGCGACCGAACAACTGTAAATCGGTGTTTTTCGGTTGGTAGAGGCACAGGACCTTTGATATTTGCTTGAGTCCGAAGAACCGTTTCAACGATTTTTTGGGTGCTTTGGTCCACGATGTCGTGGTCGTAAGCCTTCAAGCGAATTCGGATCTTTTGCGAAGAGGCCATTGTTTAGCTGAGGATCTTGGTAACTCGACCTGCACCAACGGTGCGGCCACCCTCGCGGATCGCGAATCGAAGACCTTCGTCCATAGCGATCGGGTTGATTAATTCGACCGTCATGTCGGTGTTGTCACCAGGCATGCACATTTCTGTGCCAGACGGTAACTCAACCATTCCGGTGATATCGGTGGTCCGGAAATAGAACTGGGGTCGGTAATTGGAGAAGAATGGCTTGTGACGGCCACCTTCTTCTTTGGTCAAGATATAGACCTGAGCTTCGAACTTGGTGTGCGGGGTAATAGATCCCTTGGCGCAACAAACTTGGCCACGTTCAACGTCCTCTTTATCGATGCCTCGCAAAAGGAGTCCTACGTTGTCGCCGGCTTGGCCTTCGTCGAGGATCTTGCGAAACATTTCAACACCAGTGATTGTGGTGGTCTGAGTATCTCGAATACCTACGATTTCAATCTCTTCTCCGGTGTTACACACACCAGTTTCGATCTTGCCGGTAACTACTGTGCCTCGACCCGTAATTGAGAAAACGTCCTCAACTGGCATCAAGAAAGGCCTGTCGGTGTCACGATCAGGTTCAGGAACAGCTTCGTCAACTGCTGCCATCAGCTCGAGAACCTTGTCTGCGGCTCCATCGGCGCCTTCTAAAGCACCTAGAGCAGATACCTGGACGACTGGAACGTCGTCACCAGGGAACTCATATTCGTTTAGCAATTCACGAACTTCAAGTTCAACGAGTTCGAGCAGTTCTTCGTCATCGACCATGTCGACTTTGTTCAAGGCGACCACGATGTAGGGAACGCCAACCTGGCGAGCCAACAATACGTGCTCTCGCGTTTGTGGCATCGGGCCATCAGCGGCCGACACAACGAGAATGGCTCCGTCAACTTGGGCCGCGCCGGTGATCATGTTTTTGATGTAGTCAGCGTGACCTGGCATGTCGACGTGCGCGTAGTGTCGGTTGTCTGTCTCATACTCAACGTGGGAGATCGAGATCGTGATACCACGCTCGCGCTCCTCGGGTGCCTTATCAATATCTTCGAACGCTGTTGCTTCACCGCCCGAGGCCTCAGCCAAGACCTTGGTGATAGCAGCAGTCAATGTGGTCTTGCCATGGTCGATATGACCCATAGTTCCCACATTCACGTGCGGCTTAGTCCGCTCAAACTTCTCTTTGGACATGATTTCTCTCCGGTGTCTTCCTTTTTTTGAGATCGATATTCGTTTAGTTGGTAGTGATTGTTACTCGCCGCGGATTCGTTTTACGATTTCTTCGGCGATATTGGGTGGGACTTGCTGGTAGTTCTCGAACTGCATCGAGTAGGTAGCTCGGCCCTGAGTACGCGAACGCAGGTCGTTAGCGTAACCGAACATCTCCGATAACGGCACCTCAGCGTCAATTACTTGCGCTGTTCCGCGATTTTCCATCTGGCCGACTCGCCCTCGTCGAGCATTGAGATCTCCAATTACGTCACCCATATAGTCCTCTGGTGTTACTACTTCCACGGACATAATCGGTTCTAGTAGCACAGGTGAAGCAGCTCGAGCTGCTTCGCGCATTGCCATTGTGCCCGCAATCTTGAAGGCCATTTCGGATGAGTCAACGTCGTGGGTTGATCCATCAATAAGCGAGACCTTGACGTCAACCATCGGGAAGCCCGCTAACGGTCCATTGTCCATTGATGATTGGAGGCCGGCATTGACTGAACTGATGTATTCCTTTGGAATAACTCCGCCTTTGATGGTGTCGTCAAAGACGTATCCCTCGCCAGCTTCGCTGGGTTCGAGGTTGATGACTACAACCGCGTACTGGCCTGAACCACCACTTTGTTTGATGTGACGGTATTCGAACTTTTGGACTGGTTTGGTAATTGTTTCTCGGTAGGCGACTTGTGGCTTGCCGATAGTGGCGTCAACTTTGAATTCCCGAAGCATTCGATCGACCAGGACTTCGAGGTGGAGTTCGCCCATGCCTGAGATCACGGTTTGACCAGTTTCTTCGTCGGTTTGAACCCGGAAAGTGGGGTCTTCTTCAGACAGAGCTGAGAGTGCTTTCCCCAATTTGTCTTGGTCCCCTTTGGATCGAGGTTCAACTGCTACGTGCACAACCGGTTCGGGGAACGTGAGTTGCTCTAAAACAATGGGTTTATCTGGGGTGCAAAGAGTGTCGCCGGTGCGGGTGTTCTTGAGACCTATGCCTGCGACAATGTCGCCTGCTTGAATGTCATCGCGGTCTTCGCGGTTGTTGGCATGCATTTGCAGGATCCGGCCGATGCGTTCTTTGTTGCCAGTAGTGGTGTTGAGTACTTGTCCACCCTTTTCGAGGCTGCCGCTATAGACCCTGAAATACACGAGTTTGCCGACGTGGGGGTCGGTCATAATTTTGAACGCTAACGCTGAGAACGGTTCGTCGTCTTGTGGCTGTCGTTCTAGCGTCTCTTCTCCATTTAGAGAGGTGCCGTCAATTGCGGGTATGTCCAGCGGGGAGGGCAAGTAGCGGGTGACTGCGTCAAGCAAAGGCTGGACACCCTTGTTCTTAAATGCCGTTCCGGTAAGTACGGGGACAATTTGGTTGGAGATAGTTCCTTGGCGAATTGCATTGTGGAGGGTGTCTTCATCGACGTCTTCGCCCTCCAAGTAGGCGAGCATGATGTCTTCGTCGACGTCGGCAAGCACTTCGAGCAGTTTGGATCGATATTCCTGCGCTTCGCCTTGCATATCTTCGGGGATATCGACGATGTCATAGCTTGCACCAAGGTCTTCGCCTTGCCATACAACTGCATTCATGGCGACGAGATCAACAACCCCAGCGAAGTCCGCTTCTGCGCCGATCGGGAGCTGGAGCACTGCGACGTTGGCGTCTAGGCGCTCGACAATGCTTGCTAGGGAATCGTAAAATGATGCACCAGTACGGTCGAGCTTATTAATGAAACACATGCGAGGAACGCCGTATTTGTCGGCTTGCCGCCAGACAGTTTCTGTCTGAGGCTCTACACCTGCGACGCCATCAAAGACCGCTACCGCTCCATCAAGTACGCGCAGTGAGCGTTCTACCTCAACCGTGAAGTCAACGTGCCCAGGAGTGTCAATGATGTTGATGACGTGGTCATTCCACATACAAGTTGTGGCGGCAGAGGTGATAGTGATGCCTCGCTCTTGTTCTTGTTCCATCCAGTCCATGGTTGCTGCGCCATCATGGACTTCGCCGATTTTGTAGTTGACTCCGGTGTAATAGAGGATGCGTTCGGTTGTGGTGGTCTTTCCGGCGTCGATGTGGGCCATGATGCCAATGTTTCGAACGCGGTCAAGGGTATGAGTGCGTGGCATGGGAAATCTGCTTCAGTCTCTTTAGGTCAGGGGTTCAAGGTTTTACAAGGACAAAAGTTGCGGATGCTGCAATAAGCATCTCCGACATCCAGTGTGCCGGTTTGCTCGGGCTTATGTGGTGACACAAGCGTGTTTTATTACCACCTGTAGTGGGCGAAAGCTTTGTTTGCTTCAGCCATCCGGTGAGTATCTTCTCGACGCTTGGCCGCGGATCCAGTTCCGTTGGAAGCATCGAGAAGTTCATTGGCGAGTCGCTCAGCCATCGTCCGTTCACGGCGTTCTCGGGAGTAGTCGACAATCCATCTGATTGCCAAGGTGTTGGCGCGTCGGGGGCGAACTTCGACAGGAACTTGGTACGTAGCACCGCCGACGCGGCGACTCTTCACTTCAAGTTGAGGTTTAGTGTTGTCGACTGCTCGTTTCAGAACGCTGAGCGCCTCGCCGCCAGTTTTTTCTGACAACATGTCAAGGGCGTCATACACAATTCGCTCGGCTTTGCCTCTCTTGCCTCGCTGGAGAACCTTGTTAATCACTTGGGTGACAAGTGTCGAGTCATAAACCGGATCAGCTGCAAGTTCTCGCCTTGGGGCGGCACCGCGACGAGGCATGTTAACTCTCCCTCTTTGCGCCGTAGCGCGAACGAGCTTGTTTTCGCGATGAGACACCCGAGGCATCCAATGATCCTCGAACAACTTTGTAGCGAACGCCTGGCAAGTCCTTAACACGTCCACCACGTACTAAAACAATGCTGTGTTCTTGAAGGTTGTGTCCTTCGCCTGGAATGTACGCAGTTACTTCGATACCGCTGGTCAGTCGCACACGCGCTACTTTGCGCAACGCTGAGTTAGGCTTCTTGGGAGTGTGAGTGTAGACACGGGTGCATACTCCACGGCGTTGAGGAGAGCCCTTAAGTGCCGGCGTCTTAGCTTTAGTTGGTTTTGACTTTCGGCCCTTTCGGACCAGCTGTTGGATTGTTGGCACCAAATACCTCTGGCTCTATGGCCTACGTAACGGGATAGGTCTCCATCCCTTGAAAACAAGTTGCTGTTCCAAGTGGCATAAAGACCGACTCATAATGCTACGACTCGCGCGCCACCTAGACAACCTGAAGTCCGATCCAAGCGACGTTTCTGGGCTCCGAAGCACAATCGCGTTGTTATCAGGTTGGTACTGCCACTAGTTCGTTGAGTATGTAACGAACTGTTCAATGAGAGGAAGCAGAATCCGGTCAGCGTCAGCTCGTGATTTCGCCGTCACAAAAACCACAACTGGCCCTACGGGGACCATGGCTAGGATGTCTCTGTTTGACGTTGAGATCCAGCCCATCAATGCGTTCCATCGCGTTGAAGAGGGGTTGTCCATAGCAGCTTGTCGCAATCCTTCAACAAAGCTCATGTTTCCTACTACAGGGTCAGTGACTCCAATAAGAAGGATGGCTCCTGCTGCCTCCGATTCCCATAAAAGACCCGCTGCAGCTACGTCACTAACGGTGCGAGCCATCTCAATGTCACCCAGGATCGAGTTTTGAAGTTGTCGTAACGCTGTTGGGGATAGCGGAACAACTTCTAATCCTTGCGGCCAATCAGTCGTTTCGAGAAGCTGGGTTGCTGTAATCGAACGGTCAGGTTCGGTTATTTCTGCTCCGAGACCTCGAAGGTTTGTTTCCGAAGCGTTTTGTGAACACCCTGATAGGCCGAGGCTTAGCGCCAGACAGGCGCCTGCCACGGCAGTTCGCATGTGACTCTTATTTATCCCGCGTCACCGAGTCCGACGACTTCTCCGCCTTCTTCGCTACCTATCGTTGCCAACCACTCTGCTGGGTCTAGGTCATCGTCAGATGTGAAGAATTCCATCGGCTCGTAGTCAGGCGCTGTTGTATCAATATTTCGGTAACGACCTTGACCAGTTCCAGCAGGAATCAGCTTGCCAATAATGATGTTTTCCTTGAGGCCTTTGAGGTCATCGCGTCTTGACTCAATAGCTGCTTCTGTAAGGACACGTGTCGTCTCTTGGAAAGAGGCGGCAGACAACCAAGAATCAGTGGCTAGTGATGCTTTGGTAATTCCCATGATCACTGGTCGTGCTTCAGCTGGCCGTTGTCCCTCTTGAACGAGGCTGCGGTTTACTTCCGCGTATACGCGTTGATCAACTTGCTCACCTGGTAAGAAGGCTGATTCACCAGGTTCGCCGACGAGAACTCGTCGAGTCATTTGTCTGATGATGAGTTCAATATGTTTGTCGTGGATGGATACACCCTGCTCGCGATAAACCTTTTGAACTTCTTCGACCAGATATTGCTGAGTCTCTCGGACTCCTCGTATATCCAGTAACTCTTTAGGATCGCGAGGTCCGTCTACTAGAGGGTCTCCTGCCCTTATCTCTTGTCCGTCAACGACTGCGAGCCTTGCCATCGTCGCGACGGTGTGGGTTTCTTCTTCACCATCGTCTCCGACAACAACAATTTCGCGGCCTCGGCCATCATCATCTCCGATTCTGACCACGCCGGATCGAGTGGCGAGAGTTGCCTTACCCTTAGGTTGACGGGCTTCGAATAGTTCAACTACTCGAGGTAAACCTCCAGCGATATCGCTACCGGCTACGCCGCCTGTGTGGAACGTTCTCATTGTGAGTTGTGTGCCCGGCTCACCGATCGACTGAGCAGCGATTACGCCGACTGCTTCGCCAACTTCGATCATTTTTCCGGTTGCGAGGGAGCCTCCATAGGCCTTGGCCGATACACCGAACTCGGAGTTATCGGTAAGTGGGGAAAGGACTTGGACTCGCGTGACTTTCGGGTCATCTCGCAATATCTCGAGTTCTTCGTCGCCTATGAGCGTGCCGGCTTCCATAACTCCGTCACTGAGTTCGACGTCTTGAGCTAGGCAACGACTAAACAGGCGCGTTTCCAAGTATGTGCGCTTGTCAGAAGTATCTGGTTCTATGTCTTCAAGCCAGAGGCCGAGCACTGGTCCGGATCGTTCAAAGGGGTCTTCTTCGTTGATAATGAGTTCTTGGGCAACATCCACGAGCCTCCGAGTTAAATATCCAGAGTCTGCTGTTCGCAGTGCCGTGTCCACAAGTCCCTTTCGGGCTCCAGGCGTGGAGATGAAGTACTCAAGCATCGCTAGGCCCTCTCGGTAGGAGGACTTAATTGGCCTGGGAATGATGTCACCACGGGGGTTGGCCACCAAACCTCGAATTGCCGCTATTTGACGAACCTGCATCATGTTGCCGCGCGCGCCTGAGCCGACCATCATGTCGATCGGGTTGAACATGACTGATTTGAGCTCGCGTTCTAGAGAAGCTCGAACTTCTTCGGTAGCCGAAGTCCAGATTTCTACTTCTTTTTGTCGGCGCTCGCCGTCAGTGATGATTCCGCGTCGGAACTGATTTTCTACCCGTTCTGCTTCACCCTCATAGCGTTCGAGAATTTCTGCCTTATCTGGAGGGGTACGAACATCATCGATCGAGATCGTTAATCCTGATCGGGTCGCGTATTCGTAGGACAGATCTTTGATTCGGTCCAACGAAGTAGCGACTTCATTGGTTGGCCATCCGTCGGAAAGATCACCGACGATGTCTCCCATGTCACCCTTTTTGACTGCCGTATTGACGTACGGGAAGTCGTCTGGGAGAGCGCCGTTGAACAACACTCGGCCAGGGGTAGTTACCTGGTAGCCGTCCTCTTCTTCAAGAGCTAAAGCTTCAGTTCGCCAAACTATTGGTTGATGGAGGTCAACTTGGTTGAGGGCGACGGCACGTTCGATTTCGTGGAAGTGCTTGAAGACCGGACGGTCTTTGGTATCAGGGTCACCACGCATTTCAGTCAAGTAGTAGCCACCGATAATCATGTCTTGGCTGGGCACGGTCATGGGTCGACCGTCAGCCGGAGACAGAATATTGTTGGCCGATAGCATTAGAACTCGCGCTTCGGCTTGTGCTTCCGACGACAACGGAAGGTGCACAGCCATCTGGTCACCATCAAAGTCAGCGTTAAAGGCCGCGCAAACTAACGGATGAATTTGAATTGCTTTGCCTTCAACCAATATGGGTTCGAAAGCTTGGATACCTAGGCGATGCAAGGTTGGTGCTCGGTTGAGTAAGACCGGGTGCTCTTTTATAACTTCCTCAAGCACATCCCAAACTTCGGAGCGCCTACGTTCAACCATTCTCTTGGCAGATTTGATGTTTGGTGCAAGGTCAAGATCATCGAGACGCTTCATGACAAATGGTTTGAAAAGTTCCAAAGCCATCAGCTTGGGTAGACCACACTGATGAAGTTTCAGTGTGGGTCCGACAACGATCACGGATCGTCCTGAATAGTCCACTCGCTTCCCTAAAAGATTTTGTCGGAAGCGCCCTTGCTTACCTTTCAGCATGTCCGAGAGCGATTTCAGAGGGCGGTTGCCTGGCCCGGTTACAGGCCGGCCGCGGCGACCATTGTCGAATAGTGCATCGACGGCTTCTTGAAGCATCCGCTTCTCGTTGTTGACAATGATTTCCGGCGCGCCAAGGTCTAGAAGACGTTTGAGCCGGTTATTTCTGTTAATGACGCGTCGGTAGAGATCGTTCAAATCCGAGGTTGCGAATCGGCCACCGTCAAGTTGAACCATCGGTCGTAAGTCGGGAGGGATAACCGGTACTGCGTCAAGAATCATTGCTCGCGGGTCATTGATCCTTCGATCATTAGGATTCCGACGATTGAAGGCGCTCAAAATCTTTAGACGCTTAATCGCTTTTTGTTTGCGTTGTGCTGAAAGGGGTCGTCGACCGTCAGCGGCTTCGATGGCTTCGCGAAGAAGGAGTTCTTCATCATCGAAGTCGATTCGATCCATTAGCTGCGCAATTGCTTCGGCGCCCATACCGCCTTCGAAGTAGTCGCCGTAACGGTCGTCTAGCTCACGCCAGAGAAGTTCATCTTCGATGATTTTACGACCGTGTAGCTCGCGGAATTCATCAAACGCGCGTTCTACAGTTTCTAATTCCTCATCGCATTCTGCTTTGAGAGCCTCGACGTCCTTTTCGGCTTCTCGTCGACGAGCTTTGAGATCCTTTTCTTTAAGACCTTCGGCTTCGAGTTCGGTGACCTCTTTTTCGAGTTCTTTTAGACGCTCTGCAATTTCGTCATCGAATTCTTCGCGAATGACATCAAGTTCCTCTCGCATCTCGACTTCGAGGCGCGGTAGATCTTCGTGACGTTTGTCCTCATCGACCCAAGTGACCAGATTCGCCGCGAAATAAATGACGCGTTCAAGTTGCTTAGCCTTGAGTTCTTCGCGAATTTCTAGACCGGTAAGTAAGTAGGCGAGCCAGCTTCTGGTGCCCCTTAGGTACCAAATATGGACTACTGGTGCAGCAAGTTCGATATGCCCCATTCGTTCTCTTCGAACTTTCTGCCGTGTGACTTCAACACCGCAGCGTTCGCAGATTATGCCTTTGAATCTAACGCGCTTGTATTTGCCGCAAGCACACTCCCAGTCTTTCGTGGGACCGAAGATCTTCTCGCAGAAAAGGCCATCTTTTTCGGGCTTTAGGGTTCTGTAGTTGATGGTCTCTGGTTTTTTGACTTCCCCATTGGACCAGGTTCGAATGGCATCAGCAGTCGCTAGACCAATGCGGATGTCTGAGAACTCGTTAACGTCAATCATTTGCTGCTCTCAATTCGGGGTTGGTGTCGGGGGGACATGTAGGCACTCATAGCTGCTGCCTCCGAAGTTCGTCTTCCTCATCAGTTCCTCGTTCGGGACGGCTGATGTCGATGCCGAGTGACTCTTCGGCGCGGAAGACATCCTCGTCAAGTCCTTGCATGTCAATTTCGTCTCCGGTGAGGGAAATAACTTCCACGTTGAGACAGAGGGCTTGCATTTCTTTGATCAGGACCTTGAAGCTCTCTGGAATTCCAGGTTCGGGGATGTTCTTACCTTTCACAATTGCTTCATAAACCTGAACACGGCCGAGCGTGTCGTCAGACTTTATGGTCAAGAGTTCTTGAAGAAGGTAGGCAGCTCCATACGCCTCTAACGCCCATACTTCCATTTCACCAAAGCGTTGACCGCCAAACTGTGCCTTACCACCTAGTGGTTGCTGGGTGATCATCGAGTAGGGGCCAGTTGAGCGGGCGTGAATTTTGTCATCAACAAGGTGAGCGAGCTTCAGGATGTAGCTGTAACCAACCATGATTGGCTGGTCGTAGGGCTCCCCAGTTCGGCCGTTGTACAAAACTGCTTTTCCTGCCGTTGTCATCATCCGTTCACCTGATGACGTCTCCGGTCGAAGGTTCTCAAGCGCTTTTTGAATCGTTGGGTGTGCTCCGGCTCGTTCTTCCTCATCCCAGGCAGCCCCGTCAAACACCGGAGTCGCTACGAAAACTGATGGTTCGGTTCGAGGGCGGGTTTTGCGAGCTGTATTGGAGACCGGTTCGGCTCCCACGGCTTGACCGTTGTGTTCCCAACCCCAGCGCGCTGCATACCCCAGGTGGGCTTCAAGGACCTGACCAACATTCATTCGGCTAGGTACTCCAAGCGGACTGAGAATGATGTCGACTGGAGTGCCGTCCGACAGATAAGGCATTTCTTCCACCGGAAGAATTTTTGATATGACGCCTTTATTGCCGTGGCGACCAGCGAGCTTGTCGCCAACGCTGATCTTGCGTTTTTGAGCTACGTATACGCGAACTAATTCGTTAACGCCGGGTGGCAGTTCTTCGTCTTCGTCTCGTTGAAGGACACGAACTTCCGTAACTGTTCCTCGTTCACCATGAGGCACCTTAAGGGAGGTATCGCGAACTTCTCGGGCCTTTTCACCGAAGATGGCACGCAACAGGCGTTCCTCTGGGGTTAGTTCAGTTTCGCCCTTGGGTGTGACTTTGCCCACAAGAACGTCGCCGGGGCCAACTTCTGCTCCTACTCGGACAACGCCCCGTTCATCTAGGTCAGCGAGAACGTCGTCGGCGACGTTGGGAATGTCACGCGTAATTTCTTCTGGGCCTAGTTTGGTGTCGCGAGCATCGATCTCGTGTTCGTGAATGTGGATTGAAGTAAGAACGTCATCTTTGACCAGACGTTCACTAATGATGATCGCGTCCTCGAAGTTATATCCCTCCCACGCCATGTAAGCGACCAAGAGGTTCTTGCCTAGAGCCAGTTCGCCCTTGTCCGTGGAGGGACCATCAGCCAAGATCGCACCCTTTTTGACTTTGTCTCCCTCTTGAACGATTGGCTTTTGGTTAATGCATGTGTCCTGGTTCGAGCGTTCGAACTTCAACAACTGGTGACTAACCGAGCCCTCTTTCTTGTACTCGACCGTAATGGCGGTTCCGGTTACTTCCGTTATTACTCCATCTTCACGAGCGAGAACAACGTCCGCGGCGTCTCCGGCAGCGCGAGCTTCGATTCCCGTCCCTACGTAGGCTGCTTCGGAACGGATTAGAGGCACTGCCTGACGCTGCATATTGGCTCCCATCAGAGCACGGTTAGCGTCGTCATGTTCTAAGAACGGAATTAGCGCAGTGGCCACCGAAACGATCTGCTTAGGGGATACGTCCATCAGATCGACTTCGTCCGCTGGTACATAACTAATTTCAGTGGTGGCCGCAAAGTAGGTGTCGCGTTCCATCTGAAGTTTTAGATCAGCCAAGCTGGCCCCTTGAGGGCTTTTACGCACGAGCACTCTGGGGTTCTTGAATGTCTTGTTTGGGTTTAGTGGAGCGTTGGCTTGTGCGACGACGTACTCTTCCTCTTCGTCGGCAGTTAAATAGCGGATTTCGTCTGTCACTTTTCCCTTGGTGACAACGCGATATGGCGATTCGATGAAACCGAATTCGTTTACTCGCGCGAAGGTGGCCAAACCGCCTATAAGTCCAATGTTCGGACCTTCGGGAGTTTCAATTGGGCACATTCGTCCGTAGTGGCTGAAGTGCACGTCTCGCACTTCAAAGCCGGCACGTTCTCTTGAAAGTCCACCCGGACCAAGGGCTGAGAGGCGACGTCGATGGGTGAGCCCAGACAAAGGGTTCACTTGATCCATAAATTGCGAAAGTTGCGACGTACCAAAGAACTCTTTGATTGCCGCAGTCACCGGTCGGGTATTGATCAATGTTGTTGGAGTAATTGCTTCAACGTCTTGTGTCGTCATTCGTTCTCGAACAACTCGTTCCATTCGACTGAGACCTATGCGGACCTGATTTTGGATAAGTTCGCCTACTGATCGGATGCGTCGGTTTGCGAAATGGTCTTGGTCGTCGAGCCGATAGCCGGGTTCTGCATTAGCTAAATGAAGTAGATAGCTGATAGCAGCTAGAACTTCTGAGCGTGTGAGGACCTGCGAATCAGCTGAGGGTCGCTCCAATTTGAGACCGAAGAGGTCTTCGAGCTTGTCGATTTCAGCGCTTAACTTCTTAGTTAACTTGTAGCGACCGACCTTGGACAGCGAGTATCGGCGGTCGTCAAAATATGCGTTGTTGAAGTAGTTGGCTGCCGCTTCTGCCGTTGGTGGTTCACCTGGACGTGCCCGCTTATAAATTTCGATAAGGGCTTCCTCTTGGGTCGGAGCCATGGGAGCGTCTTCATCGCTACGAGCCCACTTGTCGCGCTCGTTTTCCCACTGGCCTTCAAGAAAGTCGAAGTGTTGGACAAATTGCTCAAGAAAACCTGGGTGCGTCGCTTCGTCATATCCAAGCGCCCGGAGAATGGTGAAAATACTTAACCGCCGTTTGCGGGCGATGCGGGCGCCTGCGGTGACGTCTTTACCGGGTTTGTGTTCTACGTCAAATTCGATCCATTCGCCCCGGTATGGGTGAATTGTGCCTGTCACCAGCTGATGCTTTTGCATGTTGCGAAGCCGGTAGCGCTCTCCTGGTTGGAATATGACACCCGGCGACCGAACTAGCTGGCTGACGATCACTCGCTCAGTTCCGTTGATAATGAATGTGCCCTTGTCCGTCATCTTTGGGAAGTCGCCCATGAAGACGGTCTGTTCTTTGATTTCGCCTGTATTGGCGTTTCTGAAGCGCGCTCGAACAAAGATTTGGTCGGAGTAGGTGTGATCCTTCTCTTTGCATTCTTTCTCGGAAAACTTTGGTGGGCCTTTAAGGTCTTCGTCTTTACTATCGAACTCAAACTCAAGTTCGAGATTCCCTGTGAAGTCACTAATCGGGCTTATATCGGCAAAAGTTTCTGCCAACCCGACAGCGAGGAAGCGTTCAAAGGATTTTTTTTGTACGTCGATTAGGTCCGGTAGTGGCAGTACCTCTTCGAGGTTGCCAAATGAATACCGTTCCCGGGCAGCGCGAGAAGACAACGGGATCTCCTAGAAAATATTTAGTTGCGACCGTGGGCAACGGTCGTCAGAAGCAGGGGCGCGCGAGAACTCTTAGTGTTTTCCAAAAAAGACGACACCAGAGCCACGACAGCGGACAGGCTAGCGGCCAATTCAGCTTTCAACAAGCTCAACGACGCTAACTGACAAACAGTCTTACTTGACTTCGACGGTGCCACCGGCAGCTTCAATAGCTTCCTTGGCTTTGTCGGCGTCTTCTTTGGAAACTCCTTCGAGGATGTTACTTGGTGCACCTTCGACAAGATCCTTGGCTTCTTTGAGGCCGAGGCTGGTAAGCCCACGGACTTCTTTGATCACCTGGATTTTCTTGTCACCAGCGCCCGTGAGAACAACATCAAACTCATCTTTGTCTTCTGCGGGTGCGCCGCCGGCATCTCCGCCGCCAGCCGCCGCCATCATGACGGGTGCTGCAGCTGCTGCGGTGACATCAAATGTCTCCTCAAATGCCTTTTTTAGTTCGACGAGTTCGAGTACCGACATGTTGCCGATTGCCTCGATGATCTCTTCGGTGGTTGCCATTTCTTTCTCCTAGCTTGCTACTTCTCTTATGTGCAACATCGCTGGGCGATGTGCGGTTGACTTTTATTTACGCTTTCTTTTTGGCTGCAGCTTTCTTCTTTGCTGAAGCCTTTTTCTTTGCTGGGGCTTTCTTCTTTGCTGCAGCTTTCTTCTTTGCTGCAGCTTTCTTCTTTGCTGGGGCTTTCTTCTTTGCTGGGGCTTTTTTCTTAGCCGCTGGTTCTGGTTCAGAAACTTCTTCTGCAGCAGCCTCAGGTTCTGGTTCTGGTTCTGGTTCAGAAACTTCTTCTGCAGCAGCCTCAGCCTCAGGTTCTGGTTCTGGTTCTGG
>Ga0208261_1000081_pt1 | contig 38593 bp, 36 predicted proteins | sample Knorr_S7_td_DCM__FD_185595 | JGI IMG/M metagenome (GOLD analysis project Ga0208261, IMG submission 185595) | Marine microbial communities from Southern Atlantic Ocean transect - Knorr_S7_td_DCM_ad_131m_LV_B (SPAdes) (version 3) | ecosystem: Environmental > Aquatic > Marine > Oceanic | place...
ATTGGCTCGAAGAACACGAAACCTTCACCGATGCAACAGAGTTAGGCATGCTGGGCAAAGTTTTCAATCAAGATCTTTTCAACATGGATAAAGTCCAGACGGGTCTGGAAGCAACACATAAACCAGGAGTATCTTTAGGCAACTATCAGGAATCAAAAGTTCGATGGCTTCACCAGAAGCTAAGCGAATGGTGCGAATAGAATCAGTTTTTTAATTTTCGGTTTCTTTTGCTCTCTTGATCCAAGCTTGTGTGTCAATACCCATTTTTTCCCCATCGTAAGCAATTCTTTGTGTGGGTTTAACTTCTAGAACCACTCTTCTAGGCGAATCAAGAAATTTGGCGAACCATTCAGCTGCTTCTCCATCTCCGCGAAGCGCCTTTGACAATTCTGGATAAAACCAGGTTTTAATCTCTTTAGAGTCGTGAATAGTGCATAATCCTTTCCAAGTAACTGTCTTATTTCTAGGTAAAGGTGACCCGGTACTCGTAACACATATTGAGACCCTAGGGTCTCGACGAACAGCGTGAATACGGGCCCGCTGAGCGGATGCAGTCAACCAGAAGCTCCCTTTGCGCCAGATATAGGACATAATTACGCCCACGGGCCAACCTTCTTTATTGGCCCACATGAAAGTACATTCGTTATGCGATATAAGTAGCTCTTCCTCTGCGCTTGCATCTAGATCATAAACGGTCACATCTTCGTAATTTTCTGGGTGTGTAGTCATGACTTCTCCTTTGGAAAGAACTGTCCTGCATTTGCACTCATACCACCATCTGCTGTGACTACCGCTCCAGTAACAATGCTGGCTTGAGTTGAGATCAAAAAGCTGATCACCGATGCAATTTCATCAGGAGTTCCCCACCGTTGCAAAGGCATACGGCGCCTAAGATCTTCATAGTATTCAATATTATTTAATGCTCTCTCAGTCATTCCGGTTTCTGTTGGTCCCGGGCAAATTGCATTGATTCGTATACCTCTTGGACCCAAATCAACTGATGCTGCTCTAACTAAATTTATCACTGCAGCCTTTGAGGCGTTGTAAGCCCACAGGTCCGGATCTCCACGTAAACCTGATGTTGAAGCGGTCACAGCAATTGACCCGTCTTGCTTTACCTTCAACAACTCTGGAACAACTGCACGTATACCAAGTGCTACGGCTCTTACATTTACTTCCATGGTCGTATCAAAAAGTCCTATGTCGCTTTCTATTAAATCTCCCCGTGCTGAGACACCTGCATTAAAAACTGCAGCGTGGAGTCCACCAAACTTTTCTTTAGCTTTTTCGACAGCGAGAATATTTGTCTCATCTTCGGTAACGTCGCCAGCTAAAGGAAAAATGTGCTCGTTACTTCCAACCCACTCAAGAGATTCATCATCTTTATCAATAGCAATTACCGAACCCCCTTCGTACACAAACCGTTCAGTTGTGGATCTACCAATTCCCGAACCGGCACCTGTAACTAAGGCAACTCTTCCATCATGTAATCCTGAACTCATAAAACTCCAATCACCCACTGACAGGTGTATTACATCAAACCCGATAACGTCAAACCATGGATGTTTATGAAGCAATTTACACTACTCGAGCCATGCGGAGAGTCAAGCCAGATCCGATACCGGAAGATGTTTTAAAAAAGATAATGGATGCGGCAGTTCGCGGTCCTTCCGGCGGCAATGCTCAGACTTTTAGAATGATATGTGTAACTGACCCCGAGATAAAATCACAAATGCAAAAGTTTTACCGTGCATGTCTTGATGAATTAAACGCTACTCAATATGCAAACGTTCAAGACCAAATAAAAGAAGATGAAAAAAATTCGGAAAGATCTACACCTGCACGAATTAATGACTCGGCTCAATGGCTTGCTGACAATCTTCACAATGTACCAATGCTGATTTTCTTTTTTGGAAAACTTGGAGGAGAGTCAACAACTTTTCCTGTTCTCTGGAATCTTTGTCTTTCAGCTAGAGCAGAAGGCTTAGGCACATGTATAACAACACTTTTAAAGCTTAAAAAAGATGAAGTTGAAAAAGTTTTGGATACACCAGATGATGGATTTTGGCATATGCATGCGATGATTCCGATCGGTTATCCAATGGGCAATTGGGGAATCGCCCAAAGAAAACCTGCAAATCTGTCAACTTTTCAAGATCGCTGGGATAACCCTGTTTCGTGGGAGATTCCTGAACCTCTTTGGCCTAACTCTTAACCAGAGATCGAAGTTTTAATTTAGTTTTTTTAAAATCGGAGCCAAGAATTCCACTCGGAAGCCTTATTGCCGCTATTAAAAGAAACAAACCACTAAATGTCATTTGGTTAGCTGATCCAGAGTCGCTGAGTTGCCCTAAAAGTACAGTTAAGACACCCCCTGAGGCTAAGACCCCTGCTAGAAGCGCTCCTGATGGCATTGATATACCTGCCAAATAAACAACAGCGATTACTATCATCGAGTCGAATAAACCAAATGATCGAGCTGAAATGATTTGTCGCTGATAACCAATTAAAGTTCCTCCAATTCCTGCTAAAAATGCTGATAATCCAAATGCTGTTAATTTTGCTCTAGCTACATTGATCCCGATAGAAGATGCTGCACGCTCATTAGCTCTTACTGCCAACCATTGTCGACCAGTTATTCCACTTCTAACGCTGAACAGTAGAAATAAACATAAAGCCAGTATTACGAGAACAAGTATTACAAAGGGACGTCTGGGATAATCGGTTCCTACAGCACTGATACCTAGATCTAAACCAAATATTGAAGGAGCCGGCATTCGTGTTCCAAAATCTCCTCCAGTTAACCATGGCCAACGGAATAACAGTTCTTCAATTGCAACCGATGCCGCCAAAGTAGCAACTGCTAACTGAAGACCACGAATCCGCACTGCTATAAGACCAACTGAAACTCCGACTATGACGGAAAAAACTGATGCTATAAGAGGGGCTAGGGGGAAAGGTAGGACGCCAAGTCGAACTGTCATAAATGCAGCTATACCTGCAAATGCGTATGTAGCAAGAGATACCTGTCCGACAAAGCCAGTTATAACAACTAATGAAGAAGAAATAATTGCTACACAAGCCGAGACTGCGATTGCTAATCGCCACTCGCTTCCTGTTAAAAAAGTTACTGCTACTGCTGCTATAAGGAATATAAAAGGCTTCGCGGGGATATTTTTTGTGTCCGAGACTTTTGGCAAATGAGTTACAAGTTCTGTCCCTCTTAAAGGAAGGGTTTCTCCCCAAAAAGCTAAAACAAACAAAATTATTAGAAGAGGAACCCCTTGTTGAATTCCAATATCGGGTAACCATGACCACTCAACTTGGATGTTCATTAATTCTGACTGAAGCATCCCGATACACAAACCCGCAAAAGCTGCAACCAAAAATGAACTAAGTCTTGCTAAAAGTGCGGCTGCTAGAGCCGGAACAATTAGGAAGCTTGCTGCATTCACATCTAATCGTGTTGCCGGTCCTGCAAGAATCATTAAAAACCCACAAGACATTGAAGCAATAATCCAGTTGATTGCACCAATTTTTTTAGGCGAAATTCCTACCAGGTAAGCTCCACGCTCATTTTCGGCAACCGCTCGACTTTCTCTACCAAATTTTGTATACCTATAAGTAATCGCAAGGAATAAAGCGATAGTCAGAGTAATCACAACCATCCATATTCTGTCTTGGTTGATTCTGATATCGCCGATTTGAATCAAACCCTCTGGGAGAATTCCGTCTATTACCAGTCCTGTTGCACCTTGTGCCCCAATTCTGAGTCTCGCAATTTCCATCAAATATATAAGTAGACCCAATGATGCTACTAGTGCGCTTAATGGTGGTGAATTTCTTAGCGGTCTGACAATGAAGAAATAAATAACTACTCCCATCAATGCAGCCAAAATCATGCACGCTGTCAATGCGGTAGCAACAGTTGGTGATGAAATTATCGAAAGTCGATCGGGTAGACCTATAACAGGAAGAATTAATTCGCCTGTAGATCTCAGTTCATAAAAAGCAACTGCTATATACATACCCATTGCGGCATGCGCAAGATTCAATACGCCACTGGCCCGATGAGTTAAAACTAACCCGATCGCTATTGAACCAATTACCGCTCCCGTCCCGCAACCAAGAAAGAGATAAGTTAAATGTTCACTAATCGGATTTCCTATCAACCAATTTCAGCAAATAAAGAGGGTGTATCTATCCATCCTTCATGTGCGGGCACAAGCTCTCCCTCTTCTATAGAAAAAAGGAGTTGTTGGGGGGCGCATAAGGAAGATAGACCTGGTATCTGATTACCGTCACAAGTGTATGGATGACCCCAGAAACTCGGTCTTTGATTCGAACTACGAATAAGTTCAATTAGCGACTCACTGCTTATACCTGTGTCACTTTGATCTAGTTCAACCAGAAGAGCATAAAGATTTAGAAAACCTCGCATACTAACGGTTCCAACGCCCCCTGCAGGGTCAGACGCATACTGCCATACAACTTCATCGTAGATACTGCTTTCTAGACTTTCTTCAAGAGGTCCTTCAGAATTGAAAAGAACTGATTCAATAGCGCTTCCTGCTACTTCTTGAATTTCTTCTGCTGCACAAGCTCCTACTAAATAAAGTTGAGCTTCAATACCAAGTTCTACCATTGTTTGCATAACAGGTGCACAAGAGAGGTCAGCGGCAGCTACCACTATGGCATCTGGGTTGAACTCTGCTGCTTTTGTCAGAACCGGTAGAAAATCGAGACTGAATAAAGGAAAAGGAATCACCTCAACTTCGAGACCAAGAGATTCAGCAAGTGCAGCTCCATAATCTCTAGTTGCGATTGTAAATGATTCAAATTCACCATGAGCGAGCACAATACGCGATGCGTCTAGATATTCAATTGCATGCCCAATGAAACCTCCATAGCCGCCAGGTGTAGCCCCGCTAAAATAAAAAGCAATTGGTGATTTCATTTCAACCATGTTGGCAGGTATACCTCCCACTATTGGAATTCCGTTTTGTTCAAGAATTGGTAAAGATCCGTTACTACCCACGTCGATTCCTGTAGTTATTGCTACAACACCAGCCATAACCATTTCCTGAGCACAAGATTGAGATTTCTCTATTGAAAAATCTGTTATGCAGGTCACAAGCTCAATCGGTCTTCCGTTAATCCCACCAAGCTCTGAGTTAACCCAATCTGCTGCAGCTTCAATCGCTACACGTGCTTCAGGAAAAGAACCAGCGGGTGAATTTTCCATATTTATTAGACCTACTAAAACAGGATCAAGATCAAAATCAGCCTTTACCGCTACAACTGGCAATTGACCCATAAACCAATTACCGTCCCAATCTTGAGAAAGACGACCTACAACAGTCTCTAAATCAGGAGCAACAGTCGTAGTCGGAGCAACAGTCGTAGTCGGAGCAACAGTCGTAGTCGGAGCAACAGTCGTCGCAGGGGCAACAGTCGTAGTCGGAGCAACAGTCGTAGTCGGAGCAACAGTCGTCGCAGGGGCAACAGTCGTAGTCGAGCTTTCACTGCAAGAAACAGCTACAAGAACGATGAGCATACATAACAACTTTGTTTTAGAAACTAACATCAGGCCCCCTAAATTTTGATGCCACTAATTCACACATTAGCTGGCTATATAGCTTTTATCTTGATCGACGGATCACAAATTTTCACCTATCAAATTCCCAAAGTAGGGTCACTCCTATCAAATTAATTGAGGTGCGATGAATACTAAAATTTCTGAACTTTTAAATTTGGACGATAAAACGGCTCTCGTGACAGGAGGAGCTACTGGAATCGGAGCATCAATTGCGGAAACTTTGGCAGCAGCCGGCGCCCGCGTGGTGATTGCCGATATTAATTTAGAAGGTGCAAATTTGGTTTCTTCAAAAATTGACGGACATGCTATTGAAACAGATGTGACGGACCCTGTATCTGCTGAAGCAGCTGTTAATTTTGCAAATACGATTGGTGAGGGGATCTCAATATTAGTCAACAATGCAGGCTCATATCATTATGCCGGAAGCATCCTTGACCAATCACACGAATCATGGACTTCCTCTATGTCAATAAATCTAGAAAGTATGTTTTGCTGTGCCAAACCAGCAGCAGAGATAATGTCTTCAAAAGGTTCGGGCGGAACGATTGTCAACATAGCTTCAGTTGACGGAATACTTCCTTGTCTAGGTACAGGCTACGACACAGCAAAGGCAGGAGTGATTCATTTCACCCGAACCCTTGCTTTAGATCTGGCTCCACACCAGATAAGAGTAAACGCTGTCAGCCCCGGAAATATACCGGTCCCAACCCTTGAAAAAATGCATAGTGGTGAAATAGCCCATTTCTGGCCTAAAGAGTCCTCTAAAACAGGTCTTATGGGTCCAATGATGAAAGCGCGATCTAACAATATTCCCTTAGGTCGAAAAGGTAAAACGGAAGAAATCGCTAATGCGGTCCTGTTCCTATCGAGCAGTGCTTCCAGTTATATAACTGGTCAGAATATTGTCGTTGATGGAGGTTGGACCCTTATCTAGCCTGAAATCACCTCATGCGATCAAAGCTCTCAACATCAAATTTCAAGATATCCATGCCTTCTACTCCCCAGCCGGCCATTGCTTCTCGAAAAGGATTCATGTGAGAAGCCAAAAAATGATCATTTAATGCTTCCTGCGTTTCCCATCTTTCGAATACACGTAAGACTTTTGGATCTAGTGGGTCAACACTAAACACATAGTCGATGCAGCCTTCTTCTTCATGCGTTGCTTCCATCATGTTGCGGCATGCCTCTAAGACTTCTTCTGTTGCAGGTTTTTCTATTCTGATTGTTCCAGCGATAATTAACATGAGTTAAGACTAGATTTAAAAAAAGATTATGACTATTTGAGAAGATTTAACGATACTTTATGTGTGTTGTGCCCAACATGTCAGATATTAAGGTTGAGTTGCTTCTGATAGATAGGAAAAGATGACTAAAAATATTACTCTCGATGAGTTTGAAAGTGTGGCAAAAATCTGGCTCGATGCGAATGCTCGAGAGAAACCGGCTTCCTCTGAAAAAGAATCTGAATGGGGAGAAGGTGAATTCAGTGTTGCAGTTTTTCATAATCTTACGTTCGAAGAAGAAAGCGCCCTGCTGCAAGAAGCGGCAGAATGGCAAATAGCTAAATCGGAGGAGGGCTACCATGCAATTACATGGCCAACTCAATATGGCGGCTTAGATCTACCTATTGAATACGCCAGAGCTTTTGCACGTCTGGAATCTGATTATATTACTCCATCACGTCATGAAACTTTTAGTGTCACGACACGCTTAATCGCTCCAACAGTTCTTCACTACGGCACTGATGATCAAAAAAACGAGCTTCTCTCAGATCTTTTCAGTGCAAAAATTTACTGTTGTCAACTTTTTTCTGAACCTGGAACTGGAAGTGACCTTGCAGGTTTAGGATGCAAGGCCGTGAAAGATGGTGATGAATGGGTAATAAATGGCCAGAAAGTTTGGAGTTCGGGTGCCCAATTCAGTCAATGGGGTGAACTAATCGCTCGAACACATTTTGATCAACCAAAACACAAAGGGATGACCGCATTCATGATTCCAATGGATCTGCCGGGAATTGAAGTAAGGCAAATAAGGCAAATGAGTGGCGGAACTTCATTTAACGAAGTTTTTTTCAGCGATGTCAGAGTTCCAGATCGCCTTCGTCTAGGACCGGAAGGAGAAGGCTGGGGGGTTGCGTTAACTACGTTGAGCTTTGAAAGGGATCATTCAGACTCGGATGGAGGCGGTCGAGCAGGTGGGAAATGGAGTCAACTTCTCGGCACTGCCAAATCTTTAGGTCTCCTTGAAGATCCTCAAATTCGTCAACGACTTATGGAGGTATATACCCAAACCCAAATTCAGCGTTTTGTAAATAGAAGGGCCGCGGACTTAAGGAAATCTGGAAAACCGCCAGGACCAGAGGGGTCGCTTGGGAAACTTCTTTGGACAGAAGGTATGGGGCTTATGTCTGACGTGGTTAGTGAAATACTCGGTCCACGCCTCGTAGCAGATACCGAAACTTGGGGCACTTATGAATGGGGTGAGCATGTTCTAGGCGCACCTGGTTACAGAATCGCAGGTGGTTCAGATGAAATTCAAAGAAACATTATTGGTGAACGTGTATTAGGTTTACCAAAAGAGCCAGACCCATACAAGGGTCTACCATGGGAAGACATCCCAAAAAACTAACGGCTTAGAAAATAACTTTTACGCAGGGTTGATTTCTATTTCTAATGACTTCAAACCTCTGAGCATAAAACTTGGCAAGTAATCAAAATTATTTGCAGCTGTTAGCTCATACGTATCTATTCTTTTAACTAATTCCTCTAGAGCTACACGAAGTTCAAGCCTTGCCAAACTTGCACCCAAACAATAGTGGGCGCCTTTACCAAAAGCTAAATGACTAAACAGATCATCTCTGTCCGGGTCAAAATTATCACCATCAGGAAAAATACTCTCATCACGATTAGCTGATGCAAACATCACAACCATTCTTGTACCTGCTGGAATTTTTGTACCTGCAACCTCCACATCATTCTTAGCAAATCGCCAAAATCCTTGTGTAGGAGTAGTCATTCTCACGGTTTCTTCTACTACTTTTCCAGCTCTCTCGGGATCATCCCTTAGCATCTCCCACTGTTCAGGGTTTTCGCCGAGTAAACGCATCATTTCTGTCAGTGTTTTAGTAGTAGTTTCATTTCCCGCCACTATGATCTGCGAGATAATACTGAGCATTTCCTCCATAGTAAGTGGTTCATCAGGAAGATCCGGATCCTCATCTTTATCTATACGCGCATTCAGTAAATTAGTGAGAATATCATCTTCAGGATTTTCCCGACGCTTATCAAACTGTTCCGCGAAATAATGCTGAAATTCGATAATTCCTCTTTCATGCACTAAACGTTGATCATCAGAAAGAGCGGTACCGATTGCTGCAATGTTGTCATCGCTCCAACGTTTGAAATCTGCCAGACGGTCTTCTGGAACATTTAATGCCTTAGCAATCGTCCTCACCGGTAACGGAACTGCGAATTCTTTAACGAACTCAACTTTTCCTTTACTAATAAATGAGTCGATCAAACCTGCAGAAATTTCTCTTATCACGGGTTCCAGAGAACTCACAGCACGAGCAGTAAACGCCTTGTTTACCAACTTTCGATACCGAGTTTGCTCTGGTGGGTCAATGGTTAACATTGTTCCCACTCGGTTGTAACCACCTTCTTCTTTGTAAAGTTTTCTTATTCGATCTGCTAATTCAGCATTAACTGGCATTGCTGCCCCTGCACCAGTATTTGAGGAAAAAGTATCTGTATCTTTAATTATCTCGAGGACGTCTTCGTAGCGAGTTACTAAAACTATTGGAACTCCTGCTACTTCAGTTGAGTAAACAGGACATTCCTCGCGCATCTTTTCGTAATAAAGATGTGGACACTGTTGCACAGCAGGGTCCAAAAGCTGAAATCCCTCTAGGTCCACGGATTCTTCTATCATCTAATTACTCCTATTTTGAGCAAGTCCCCTGAATAACTTTATTGATTATAAGCATCTAGATATCGATTACGAAACTAGAGTTACTTCTCCGGTGTCTCCATTAACTTCAATTTCTGCTCCATCAGGTATTCGTTTCGTAGCATCAGTTGCAGCTACTACACATGGTAGTCCTAGTTCACGACTTACTATGACAGCATGACTTATCTGGCCACCAACGTTAACTACAACTGCTCCTGCTGTCATGAACAAAGGAGTCCACGCCGGATCAGTCAATGGAGCTATTAAAATTTCTCCAGGTTCAAGCCCTCGTGGGTCAGCAGGATCGATTACAACTCTGGCTTTACCACGATAGGTTCCCGGACACCCTGGAACACCTTGAAGAACTTCTCCGACCGAAGCTGCTTCCATTTGATCGTCACCACGTACCGCCCATTCAGTCATAGGAGGTACGATCCCGTCTTTTACGAAAAACGGAGGTTCAATCGTCCACAGCTGTTCATAATCGCTTGCACGTTGATCTAACTGATCAGTGAAATCTGAAGGGTTGGAAACAAAAGATTCAAGTTCTTCATCCAGAAGCATGAATATATGAGTTGGTTCTTTAAGATGACCTTCAGCTGCCATGCGATTACCCAGTTCATAAAAGATTACACGTGACTCGTTTATAACCCTTACTAAATTGGTTTTAGTTCGCTCGCGAAACTCCATCATGTTCCCAGCTACTAAAGCACCCTCAAACATTCCTATTAGTTCTTCATTACCCATCTCTGAAAGAGTTGTCCGAATGTTTTCAATCACTTTTTGACGTTCAGCAGTTTTTGCTGATTGTCTAATTTCTGGTGCTTCACTGTCATCCTGCAATCTAACCCGATCGAGAAGAGCCAACGCTAGCTCAGGTTTAGTCTCCCAACTGTTAGCGCTTACTTCCCATTCATTCGGACCTCGGCAACCGAAACGAAAAATAAAATCATTCCAATCGTTTATGAAGTCTGTTACATCCGCATCGTCCGAAGAAGTCAAACGGTCTAAAAGACCTTCAACTCCTGCGTCAAATTCACTAGTAAGAATCTCAGAGTTACGTACCTTTCTAGAAATATCCCAAAGTACGAATGAGGGTTCCGCTGAATCAACACTCCCTAAACCTGCCAATACCTTCATCGGTATTGTCGGGTCACCAATTGCTTCACCAACTGCAAAAAGTAATCCTGGGGCTAAACCGGATCCAGATGAAGTTAAACAATGCAATGTGAAACCTGAATGGTGCAAAGGTTGAATTTCTCTTATTCTTGCCAAAAGTTCGCTTGATGAAGTTGAAGAAATATCAGGTCTATTTGCGCGGAGAGCTATCGTGTCTTCTCTTCCCTGGTCAAGTTCAGGCCATTCATTAAGAGTCATTATCCAACCTGTGTGAGCATTTATCTCATCTACTAGATCAGGACGCTCATCATCAGGATGTGGCTCATATGGTGGAACGTCTGGGTGATCACCAAAAAATGCCATGTCGAGTTGTTCGACTGTTAACGCAGGATTTCTAATACCCTGCATTCGAACATTTGAAAGATTTATATAGAAATAACCACCAAAAAATCCAACTGCTTCCGGCCTTACTTGAGCCATTTCACCTTCGGCTATGTTTCCCGTTCTAACGTAACCATCTCTCCATCCTTGAAGCATTGCATTTTCCCATGAATAGGTCTGTCCTAATGGAGTCGCGGGTGTAGCTAAAACTTCACCCGCATTAGCTCTTGTGTAGTGAGGCCAACGTTCACTTGGAGTCCAATCACAAAACCATTTATCGATCATTTTTTCTCCCTCCCGAATTTAAAGAATATCGTCACTGGAGTCACAGTAACTATCCGGCTGGGATTATCATAATTAATGTCTGATAAGGAATCGAATATGGTCTCTTCAACAAGTCAAACTTTTTGCCGCATCTGTCATGCAGCTTGCCCAGTCGAAGTGGAAATTGAAGAAAATAAGGTCGTTTCGGTTCGCGGTGTTAAAGAGGATCCTCTTTTTAAGGGGTACACATGCATTAAAGGAAGACAAATTCCTGATCAAATAAATTCTCAAGAACGACTACGTTTTCATCTTCGAAAAACCAAAGACGGGCATTTTGAAGAAGTTACAAGAGTTAAAGGGCTTGACGAAGTCGCTAAAAAACTTGAAGAAATCATAGAACAGTATGGCCCCAGCGCAGTTGCGAGTTATACAGGCACAGGTGGTTATCAAAGTTCCTGTGCACTAGCAACTGCTGAAGCTTGGCATAAAGGAATTGGGTCACATCAGCTATATACATCCGTAACAATAGATCAACCCGCTAAAACTACTGCTCCTATGCGAACAGGCTCTTGGGGTGCAGGTATTAACAATTTTCGTGACTCGGATATTTTTCTTGCTGTTGGTAATAACCCGATGGTTTCGAGTTACAGCCCACTTGGTGGTCTTCAAGGAACTGACCCTTTTACAAAAATGCGAGAAGCAAAGAAAAGGGGAATGAAACTTATAGTAATTGATCCTAGAGAAACTGAACTTGCGTCTTCCGCTGATATACATTTACAACCTATTCCTGGTGAAGATCCAACGCTTTTAGCGGGAATTTTAAATGTAATTTTTGAGGAATCTATTTACGATCATGATTTTTGCGATAAATGGGTTGAGCCTTCAATGCTTAATAGTTTGATCAAATCAATTTCAAGATTTACTCCCGAATATGTTGCTAAACGTTGTGATGTTGATCAGGGCGCAATAATTGAAGCCGCATTGATGTTTGCAAATGGGAAAAAAGGAGGTGCAGGAACGGGAACAGGCCCCAGTATGGCTCCACATTCTAGTCTCACAGAACATCTAATAATCTGTCTTAACGTAATTTGCGGACGCTACAACCGCGAAGGTGATCTAGTGGAAAGTGGAAATTTTTTATATCCTGACTCGCCAAGATTAGCGCAAGTAATACCTGCAAAAGATCCAACTACTGGGCCACCTTCTAGATTTAGAAATTTACGTGGCTATAGAGGTCAAATGCCTTGTTCGACTTTGGCTGACGAAATCCTTGAACCAGGAGAAGGTCAAGTACGTGCCTTAATAGTCAGTGGAGGTAATCCTGTTGTCGCTTTCCCTGATCATGAACTAACGATTAGTGCACTCAAAGACTTAGATCTGTTAGTTGTTTTGGATCACCGAATGACAGCTACTTCAGAATTAGCTGATTTTGTATTCGCACCAAGGTTGGCTCTAGAAAGAGCTGATGTTCCTCACTTGATGGATCGCTGGTTTGCTGCCCCGTATACTAACTACACCGATGCTGTAGTAGAGGCTGATCCTGAGCTTATTGCAGAATGGGAGTTCTTCTGGGAGCTTGCATGCCGAATGAACACACCTATTGAACTATCTGGTGGGGAAATACCACTTGATCATAAACCTACAGATGGTGAGGTAATTGATCTTGTCTATTCAAGTTCGAGGATGCCAATAGAACAAATTCGAGAAAACCGAGGAGTTGTTCACACTGGAAAAGAATATGTGGTGCAACCTGCTGATCCGGATTGTGTTTCAAAGTTTAACCTTATGCCAGATGGTATTGAAGTAGAAATTGATGAAGTTTTCGCAGAATCAACTGGAGCCGAACTGTGGCCAGGGTTTGATCCTGATATTCATACTTTTCGCCTGACTAGCCGTCGCCTTAAGGACGTACTTAACTCATTGGGAACTGAACTACCACAAATCGCTGCACGATCTACTACTAATTACGCGTACATGAGTCCCGACGATATGGAGGATTTAAAAATCAGAGATGATGACTTAATCGATATTAGTTCTCCCAGATCTACTATTACTGGTGTCGCTAAGGCCGATAAAACTCTTAGGCGTGGAATAGTTTCAATGGCACATTCTTGGGGCGGCACATCTTTAACCGATGAAAAGGTTAGAGATATTGGGACACCTACTAGCCGTTTAACCTCAGCAAGAGAAGCAATCGATCCGATCAACGGGATGGTTGTATCGAGCGCTATACCTGTTCAAGTGCAGCATGCAAAAGAATTTTCTTCAAACTGATTTTAGAGAATAACCTCTTCTGCCCGAAGCCTGTCGATTGTTTCCTTATCTCGGTTTAGCTCACCTAGTATTTCATCATTATGTTGCCCTAATAATGCCGCTGACTCTCGCATTTCTGCTGGTGTGTCTGAAAATCTAGCCGCCGGAACTGGTTGTCTAATTTTTCCTGCTTCTGGATGTTCCCAAATATTTAATACCTCATTATGTAAAACTTGAGGGTCCTCTAGTGTCTCCTCGCCTTCCAAAATAGGTCCGCAAGGAACTTGATGCTCTATAAGTTTTGGAATTATTTCATCATTGGTAACTTTTTCAAATTCTTTTGCAACGATTTCTCCCAGTGCAGCAAAATTTTCTGGATTAGAAATTGCTGCCAAACTACTAAATCTTTCATCTTCACAAAGCTCATCTCTTCCTAAGGCACGTAAAAGTCCGAATCGTTGTTTGTCATTAGCTGCGAAGTAAATCAGTTGCCCATCTGAAGTGTTGGTTATGTTGTAAACCTTTGCGAGTGTAATTCCTGGGCTTACATCCTCATCCAACATCGTTAGATCCATCATTCCGTCAACCCAGAAAAAATACAAACACGAATCAAGCATGGGGATTTCTAAAAACTGACCTTCTCCTGTTCTTTCACGCGAAAAAAGAGCGGCAGTAATTGCTTGTGCGGATGTAAAAGCTGTACTTTTATCTGCTACAAGATTTCTAACTAAATCTGGAAAAGGAATCTGCGGGTTTAATTGACGGCTAACCATACCAGTCAAACCTTGTATGACTGGATCTAAAACGGGTCTGTCTGAGTATGGTCCGTCTGGACCAAAGCCACTTATTGAGCAGTAAATCAACTTTGGATTCACTGCTTTCAATTCTTCATAGCTAAGACCTAAACGTTCGATGGCTCCTGGACGAAAATTCTGGATAAATACATCGGCTTGTTCCACCAAATCAATAACTATCTGCTTTCCTTCTTCTTTTGTTAGGTCAAGCGCCAAAGAACGCTTACCGCGGTTGTTGTTAACAAAAAGAGCTGAAATTCCAGCTTTTGCATATGAGGGCAACCTCGTTACATCACCTCCAATTCCAAGTGGCTCTACTTTCACAACCTCAGCTCCTTGGTCAGCAAGCAACATGGTAGCTAAAGGTCCGGAAACAACTTGTGTAAGATCAACAACACGAATTCCTTCTAAAGGCCCTGCCATATCATCTCCCCTTTTATTTGTTTTATTATTTAATACTACTTATCTGTTGAATCCTTGAAGAAAGTGGAGACTTCATCATTAGTTGTATCTAACATTTTTTCTAGAAACTGATGAAATCTTTGACCGCCGCCTTCATTTAGACCGAAATGTACAAACTCTTTCATTCCGGTGTTCAACGCTCTTTGTAAGCGAAGGCCGGTGAAATAATCTTCATCTTCAACAACAATACGTAGAAAATCCATTTGTTTTTTGACTACATCAGCTTGTTCTTGATCTGGAGGTTGAGTATGTAAAAAAGTTTGAATCGTTTTCGAACTTCCTGGTGTTGATCCTGGAAACAACTGTGACAGCATGTATATCTTTCCATTCGCATCAAAACCAGCGATTGAAACATGAGGAAAAATTGTCCACACTCCACCAACTAGCTCCGAGATTAGCCAATCTTCTTCATCTCGGCCTTCGAGTTTTGAAAAGTAAACATCAGGTCTTGTCGCTCTCTGGTGAGGTCCCCATGAGTCATACACAGCATGGCCACCTCCATCAGGCCCAAAAGTATTTCTGTGTAAAACTGGAAGATGGTATAGATCTAGATAACCGTCATAGGCAACTTTCCAGTTCGGACCTTCAATTACTTGTCTGCCGACTACATGGCAATCAGCTAAACCGAGATACTCCAACATTTCTCCATAGCCGCATAAGAAAGTGTCAATATCTATTACTGGATTGGTATTTAGTGTTACCCAAATTAATCCAGCACGTTCATCGCAAGGTAACTCAACTAAACCGTTGCACTCGTAGTCAAGTTGACCAAAGTGTTCTTCTTCATAAACTCCAACTAATTCGCCCTGAGAATTGTATGTCCATGCATGATAAGGGCAAGCATGACGTCTCGAGGATCCAGTTCCCTCTGGAACTACCATTGCTCCTCTATGTGTGCAAGAGTTTAGAAATGCTCTTATAACTCTGTCTTCCCCTCGGGTTACTAAAACCGGGACTCCTAAAACCTCAATTGAGTGATAAGAACCTGGTTTGCTGAGTTCTGATGAGCAACTCAAAACAAGAGGCAAGCGGCGAAAAACATTTTCCATCTCTAAATTCCATCTATCGAAATTTGTATAATTTTCAGCCGGCACCTGAAAGATTTGATCTACACGATCTTGTGTCCCATTTTGGAAGTGTTTAAGGCCTCTTTGACCAAAAGCGACTAAACGTTCTTTGCTCATACTCACACCTCCCAAAATCAGTACTTTAATTTTAAACTATGACTAAACAAATTTAACTGTCATTACTAGCCTTCTACACAAAATCTTTTTATTCAATTAAGGACTTTCCCAAATCTCTCTATAAATCATGTCTTCTAATGGTATCCGAGGATGAGATCGGGAACTTTTAGAATCATTTGTAGGAAAACCCATACCAACAACCATCGGAACGTCATACTCATCTGGAATGCTTAAGGCGGTTTTAAGTTCTTTTTGACGATAAACAGTCATTGGGCAACTAGATAAACCTTGGGAATTAGCAACTATCATTGCATTTTGTGCCATTCTTCCTATGTCAAAATCTGGCCTAAGTCCACCATCTGAGTGGATAGCAAACACTAACGCTACCGCTGCATCTCTGATCCAATCCCCAAAATCACCACTCTCGGCAACAGAATTTCTACCGTCTTGATCTGCAACAACTACAATTCGACCCGTTTGTCTATTTTTACCACTTCCCGCCATTCGTGTAGCTTGCAATACTTTCAACAAAATTTCTTCAGGAATTGGACGATTTTCAAATTCTCTTTTATCACGTTTTTCTATAACAGCTTTATAAGCATCCATACCTAATAATCGCATTAGTAGCAGGTAAGTGTCTAGATCGGGCATGATAGAAACTTGCAAAATGTTAAAAATTTTTATAGGAGTGTGAAATGTCTTCAAACTTGCAAAATGCTTTTAACAACTTAAAAGAACTTGAAGGTTCTGATCAGGGCTACGGAGAATGGTTTGAAGTTGATCAGAACCGAATTAATGACTTTGCTGATGCAACAATTGACCATCAGTTCATTCATGTTGATCCAGAAAGAGCTTTGGCAGAAACACCTTTTGGCGGAACAATAGCTCACGGGTTTCTTTCTCTGTCTCTTCTTGTGCATCTGACAACAAGCCTTCCGGTTGCAATTCCGAAAATGGAAGGTCAATTAATGGGAATTAACTATGGTTTCGAAAAAGTCCGTTTTATTAACCCCGTGTTGGCAGGTGCTCGAATAAGAGCTCAAAGCAAAATATCTTTGGTGGAACTTAAAGAACCAACTGCTGTAAATATTACTAGAACTATCACTGTAGAAATAGAAGGGCAAAACAAGCCCGCCCTAGTGGCTGAATGGATAACACGATCAGTCTTTGCTTAAGAGTTAAGCAGTAGATTTCTTCCCTATTTGATTTTTATATGCATCTCTTCTAGAGGTAGCAAAAAGAAACTGGGCTCGTGAGCTGGATCTGATAATGGTTTAGCAAATTCAAACCATTCACTACGCTGCAATAAAGCTGTAAACGCACTCTTTAATTCTTGACGAGCAAGAGAAGCTCCAGGACAAAAATGTGCACCAAATCCAAAAGCTAGATGTCCGCCATTATCTTTTCTTGTTATATCAAATTCTTCCGGATTCTTAAATTGTTCTGGATCTCGATTAGCTGCTCCATATCGAACCGAAACCATAGAACCAGAAGGAATTGTAGTACCACAAACCTCGGTATCTTCAGTAGTCATACGTGCTAAGCCTTGAACTGGGCTCCAAAATCGTAGAGCTTCTTCTATAAAGTTTTCGATGAGTTCGGGATTGCTTCGAAGCATTTTTTGTGTCTCCGGATATTCGATTAACAACCAAATGCCATGAGCCAGTGCACTAGTCGTGGTTTCAAAACCTCCAGTAATTAACTGATGCATCAAATTTTGTAATTCAGCGATTGAGAGTGGTTCTTCACCTTCTTCATGTGAATGTACCAATGCGGAAATTAGATCATCTGAGGGGCTTTCACGTCTTTTTTCAAACTCTTGTGCAAAATGCCTTTGAGCTTCTAACTCTATTTCTGCTACTTCTCTAACTTCCTCTTCTGTTAGTAATCTCATTGAGGGGGCAAGCATTGCGTCTGCCCACTTTTTAAATGTATAAATCTGACTTCTGTCAAGCCCCAGTTGTTCTGTGATAATTATTCCCGGAAGAGGCATAGCAAATTCACTTACAAATTCACATTCTCCCGAGTCAACAAAAGCATCAATAAGAGAGTTCGCTACAGCATCGATATTCGGTGCCATGGCCGCTACTCTCCTTGGAGTAAAAACGCGATTTATGAGCTTGCGATAGTGGGTGTGTACAGGTGGATCAGTCCTTTGCAGAGTCAGTACATGACCCCACCCTTCTTTATTTAAAATCTCTTGATGCAAACGAAGTTTTTCTGCTTGATGTCCTGAAGCTGCTCGAACAGTGCTGGAAAAAATTTCAGGTGTCAGTAACGCTTCCTTTGAAGCCTCATAATTAACCATCAACCAAACGCCTGTTTCAGGCACCCTATGCACGGGGCAACTCTCATGCAGTTCGGCTATGAACTCCCAAGGTTCGCTCTGAACCTTATGCTCCATAAAACTTGTTGTTACCGGACATTTATGATCTGGTAACGAAGATGTTTCTCCATGTTCAGTTTCTTCAATAGTCATAACGATAGGCTACGCAATCTAGATACAGAAGTCGACTTGAGCCGATGTAAGGTTAAATCATGGCAAGAATGAGTGGAAAAGTAGCCGTAATAACTGGTGGAGCGAATGGTCTAGGGCGAGCTACAGCTTTACGTTTTGTTCAAGAAAAAGCAAAGGGAATCGTTGTTGCAGACATGCTCGAAGAGGCCGGATTAGAGACTGTGCAACTATTAAAAGATGCAGGAGGAAAAGCAGTTTATGTCTCCCTTGACGCTGTTAACCGCCGAGAAAATCAATCGATGATTGAAGCTGCTTTAACAGAATTTGGTTCAGTTGATGTTCTTGTGACCGCGGCCGGAATTACACATCAAGATTATCTTTCAGGTGATAAAGAAGCAGAAGTTAAGATGGCAATAAAACGAGCTCAAGAAATCGAAAATCCAGCTCAGGGATTTATAGACGGGAGTCTTGAAGAATGGCAAAAAGTCATAGATGTAAATCTAACAGGAACCTATTTCGCTTTACAGGCTGCAGCAGCAGCAATGATCGAACAAGGTAAAGGTGGTTCGATAATTACTCTTGCATCAATTGCCGCGAAACATCCAGATGCAGGACCAACTCCTTATGTTGTCTCAAAAGCCGGAGTTTGGATGCTTACAAAAAAAGCCGCTCGTGAACTCGCTCCTGAAAACATTCGTGTTAACGCTATTGGACCCGGTTTTATTGAAACTCATATGACTACCATTTTTGAGATTGCCCCTCCTGAAAGGGTCGAAGAAACTCTGAAAAGTGTTCCTATGGGTCGGAGAGGTCTACCTATTGAAGTAGCAAATGCTGCTCTTTTTCTTGCATCTGATGAATCGTCATACATGACAGGGGAAATCCTGCATCCAGACGGTGGCTATTTCACTGATTAAATTTTCAAACTATGCGTCAATTGTCACGGTCCCTGTTGAACCATCAACAGTAATGGTAGAACCATCGGTTATACGATCAGTTGCATCTGTCACCGATACAGCACAAGGAATTCCAAGCTCTCTGCTTACTATCGCCGCATGACTAGCAACTGCACCAACATTTACTACAACGGCTGACGCTGTCATAAACAAAGGCGTCCAAGATGGATCAGTCGTCGGAGCAATCATGACATCGCCAGGTTCAAGTGATGAAGCATCACTTGGATCCAAAATGACTCTTGCTGTGCCAGTAGCGATACCTGGTGCCCCTGCACTTCCCTGTAATACTTCTCCTACTTCTGCCGGACCAGACTTATTAGCACCTCTTTTTGGCCATTCAGAAATTGGTGGTATCCCAACTTTTCCGTCGACGATGTAAGGAGGCTCAACTTCATGAAGGAAAGAAAAATCCTTATCTCTCTCCAAAATTGTTTCCCTCATTGACATTGGGTCAGCGACAAAATCATCTAGTTCTGCCTCGGTAACCATAAACAGTTGCTGAGGATCATCAATTGCGCCCGCCTCTACCATTCTCCTACCTAGCTCCATCATCGCTAACTTTGCTTCATGAACTGAACGAATAGCAGCATTTTTACCCATTTCTCGATAGCCAAAGAAAAGAGCAGCTGATTTGATCGCCGCCGCAAGACTAGCGTGTGTTTCCTCATCGTCTTTCACAAGATCTAGCACTTCTGCAGTTAGTTTTTCTCGCGTTTTAGCTGACTCAACAGAAGCCATATGCGGCGACTTTTCATCTTCTTGGAAACGTAAGCGCTCCAACATTCCAAGTGGAAGTTCAGGTTTCGTCGTCCAGGAATGCGACCTCATGTCCCATTCGTTAGGTCCACGATGGCCACACTCCTCTATTAGTTCTTCCCAATCTGTAATAAAGCTTTTAGCGTCATCGGAGTTTAAAGATTTTATTTTTTCTAACGCTTCAGCACTCCCAGCATCAAAAATAGTTGAAAGTTCTTCTGAGTTTCGAATGATTCTGCTCAAATCCCACATGCGAAACGAAGCTGCAGCAGATTCAACGTCTCCAACTGCAGACATAAGCTTCACAGCATCATCGGAACGTCCAATTCCATCACAAATAGCCTGAACAGCCCCCGGCCCAAGTGAGCAGGCTAATGCTGCTACACAAGATGGCACCCAAACATATTCAAGCAACTCAACCATTTCACGTGCATATCTAACTAGCTCTTCATTAGATGACTCACTGTGATTTGGGCGGTTTTTCACAGCATCTCGAGCTACTTTAGATCTTTCTTCCATCATTGGATAATCATCCGTACTCATTACCCAGGCCATACTTGCAGCCACTAAATCTTCAGCTTCTTCTTTAATATCTTCAGGATGTTCTTCATATTCAGGAACATCGGAACGTTCACCAAAATAAGCCAAATTTATTGCTTCTGGCGTAGCTCCAGGCATTCGAACCCCGAAAACCCAAGTCATCGAAAGACAGTTATAGAAATATCCTCCCCAAAGTCCGAAAGTGCTTCGTGCCTCGTGAGGGAATTCGTCCAGATCAAAAACTCCATACTCCACATATCCGCCAGCAACTCCAGGACAGCAACCTTTCTCCCAAGCCAAAGTCCAACCAAGTGGACTCCATGGATCTGGACCTACCTCGTCTGCATTTCCACGCGTGTAATAACGAAACCTTTCATTAAATGGACTATCCGTAATCCAGCTTTCCATTTCAACTTCCTTTATTCTGATATTTTTAAGCTCAACTATTTCTATTTAATAAGTTCATGAAAAACTATCACTAGAAGGGAGAATGCACATATGGCGCGTATAGAAATTCCTGAAGGTGAAGGAAACGAAGTTAATAGGGTCTGGTCAATAGCGCCTCACATGGGTGAAGGGGTGCATGCTTTAAGTAAAGCCGTTTATGAAAAAAGTGGTCTACCTATCCGTGAACGTGAAGCCGCTAGGATGCGGATCGCTCAATTAAACGCATGCGATATATGACTGAATACAAGAGCTGCATCGGCGATGGAGCAAGGATTTGATGAGGATCATTATCATTCAGTTCACTTATATGAGGAGAGTCAGTCTTTTACAATTCGTGAAAAATTAGCGATCGAATACGCTGAGTGTTTTGCTCTTGACCATAAAGCTATAAATGACGAATTCTTTATTCGCTTAAAAGAACATTTCACTGAAGAAGAAATTCTGGAACTAACTGTCACAATAGGTTTTTGCATTGGAATGGGAAGAGCATTAACAGTTTTGGATGTAGCACAGGACTTTGACGTCAATTGGAGTCGTGAACCAAAGAAGCAAACGTAAATCGTGACATATTCTCATGTAGAAAGAGCTAACGATCTAGAGCCGTCTGATGGTCACCGAATCTTACGCGAAGAATGCCCTCTTCATCATGAAGAAAATTTTGACCCGCCTTTTTACGTTGTAAGCAAACATGATGATGTGCTTGAGATTTTAAAATCTCCAGAACTGTGGGGAAACTCAGATGGTCCTGGTGTTTTTTATCAAAGAGGTGGCGTCTTAGGGTCAACAGATGATCCTGACCACGCACGTCAACGTCGGGTGCTTAGAGAAGTTTTCCTTCCTTCAAGAATGCGCCTACTCGAAAAAAGACTTGAAACAATCTGTGACGATTTGTGGAAAACTTTTGAAAAACCTGGAGAAGGGGATTTTGTGGAGATTTTCGCATTTCCTTTTCCCGCACTGGCAATAGCTGAAATTCTTGGTGTTGATCCAAACGATCGTGAAAAATTTCATAAATGGGCTGACGATATTGTTGCCGGTCTAGGCGGCGGTGACCTGAAGCTTGTTGATAAAGCTAACCAGGAGCTATGGGAATATATCGACGATCTTGTAGAAACGAGACTCATATTGATGGACCAAGGTGATCAACTACCTGAGGATGCTATTTCAACAATGACAATTGCCTTTTCAAAAGGAGACCTTTCGAGAAGAGAAATTCAACGGTTAGGCCATCAACTTCTTGTTGCTGGACACGAAACCACTGCAAGCCTTCTTGCTCTTATGGTGTACAGACTTTCTTCGCAACCAGAGCTACTTGCAAGCCTAAAAAATAACCCAAAATTGATTGAACCTGCTGTCGAAGAATTTCTTCGTTTCGACTCACCAGTTCAAGGATTGTTTAGAACTAATTCAAAAGCTTGCCCAGTTCGTGATTCGGTGATTCCCGCCGGAACAAAGCTCCAAGCAATGTTTGCTTCTGCCAATCGAGACCCGGAAATCTGGAATGATCCTGACTCAATCAGGTTTGATCGTGATCCAAAACTTGCTCGACAACATCTTGCTTTCGGATGGGGTGTCCACTATTGCATAGGCGCACCTCTAGCGCGATTGGAAGCTCGTTTAGCTTTAAAGAAAATTGTTACATCAGATACAACGCTTGAAGTTTTAGAGGATCCCCCTACAACTCCACCGTTTATTCTTCGTGGATTTACAGAACTTAGGATCAAATGGAATTAAAACTATTCCAACAATTCTGGTCGCGCCGAAGCTAAATACTCAATATCAAAAGCTGAAGGAAGTTTCTGTGTTGAAGCAGCTCCATCTACGACTATGGTTTGACCAGAAATATAACCTGATTCTTCTGAGGCTAAAAAAAGAGCTGCGTTCGCTATATCTTCAACACTCCCCATTCTCCCCAAAGGTGTTTGAAGTCGTGCTGCTTCAATTACTAACTGGTTTTCAAAAATTCCTTCTGTCATCGGAGTTTCGATTAAATGAGCGGCAATACAATTGACTCTTACTTGATCTGGTCCGTATTCTAAAGCCGCAATTTCAGTGAAATATTCAAGTCCGCGTTTACAAGCAGCATAAATAGGATGTCCTGTAGAAGGGTTGTGAGCTGTCAAAGATGAAGTGGAGATTATTGATCCACCTCCACTGGATGCCATAGCATTTCCAAAATGCTGAATTACCTGCGTAGCAGCTATCAACTGAACTTCGACCATGGGTTGAACATGGTCAGGCGTTAATTCTCGAATCCTTTTTGACTCTTGATACCCCGCATAATTGACAACTACGTCAATTGTTCCTTCGTCCTCCATAATTGAATTCACAAGATTTTTTACTTGTTCGTCTTCAACGACATCGCACCCAAAACCTTTTCCACCAAATTCTTGTCCTACCTGTTCGGCCAGTTCTGCGCGCCTACCAACCACTATGACTTTGGCTCCATGCTCCGCAAAAAGTTCAATTGTGGCTCTACCAAAACCTGTGGCACCACCTATTACAACACTTACTTTATTTTCTAGTCTCTGCTTTGTTGAATCCATGGATCTTGAGCGTAACCTCTCTAGCGTGAACACACTAAAAAAATTTCAACTTGATAATAAAGCCGCAGTTGTTACAGGCTCCGGACAAGGTATTGGTCGCGGTATTGCTCTGGCGTTAGCTGATGTTGGAGCAAATCTAGTAATAAATGCCCGAAGAGAAGGCGATGTCTCTGAAACAGCCCAAATGGTTCGTGATCTAGGTAGCGAAGCAATTGAAATAGTCGGGGATATCAGAGAAATAGGGTCTGAAGCTATAGCTGATGCCTGTGTTGATGCTTTTGGAAGTCTCGATATTTGGGTAAATAACGTAGGTGGTACTGATGAAAAACGTAATCGCACTCTCCTTGACACTCCAGATGAGATCTTTTCAAGCCAACTTGATTTAAATCTGACTACTGCATTTCAGGGAACAAAAGCTGCAGCTAATCGAATGCCTGAAGGAGGATGCATTATAAATATTTCTTCAGGTGCCGGTATGAGAGGATCTGCCTTTACTGGCCCTTATGCAGCTGCAAAAGCTGGGATGCTGAATATGACTGAAACATTTGCTCTAGAACTGGCGGATAGAGACATTCGAGTTAACGCTGTTTCACCGGGACCAGTAATAACTGAGGCCTATCAAGAAATGGTGGATGTGAACGAAGAAAAAGCGAGACAAATCGCTGCATCAATACCTCTCGGTCGCTTGGGTTCTCCCGATGACATTGCTACTGCAGTAGTTTTTTTATCTTCAGATGCATCATCATGGATAACAGGGCAAAATATATTGGTTTCAGGCGGTAGAACGCATCGAACTGTGCAATATCAGGACAAAAAATCATCTTAAAACTAATCGTTACAAAATAGGAGAAAAAATGACACCTTTAGAAACTGTAGAAGCATTTATATCGTCACTTGAAAAAAAGGATGTCGATTCTGCTATCGCTCTGCTTCATGAAGATTGTGAATATGACAATGTCCCCATGGGGAAAGTTTTCGGATCAAATGCTGTTAAGGAAATGTTAGGTCCCATGATTGAAAATTGTTCGAATGTTGATTGGCCTACACACCGTTCATCTAGTACTGGGAATTTGGTTTTTAATGAACGTTTAGACAGATTTGAAATGGGTGGTAACTGGATTGAGATTCCAGTTTGTGGAGTATGGGAAGTTGTAGATGGCAAAATTACGCTTTGGCGAGATTATTTTGATCTTGCAACTTACAGAGATCAACTTCCCAAGTGAACGATAGGGAATCTGATAGACCTCAACTTGTAGCAATTGACGTAGATGGAACGCTTGCCAGATCTGATGGTTCACTCTCTAAAAAAACTTGTGAAACAATAGCAAAAGTAAGATCAGAAAATATAAAGATAGTCATTGCTACTGGAAGACCTTTAATAGTCGCATTTGATTGTGTAGAAAAATTAGGTGGAGTTGATTTTGTTGTCTGCTCTAATGGGGCGATGACAGTTGAGTTGCCAAGTGAAGAAATACTTGAAGATATCTACCTCCCCCTTGAATTACCTGAGAGTCTTGTTAAAAGTCTTCGTGCGAAGATACCTGGTGTCGCTTTTGCTTTTGAATTTCAACGTGGAGTTAAAGCACAGTATGGTTTCGCTGAACGTTTACCATCCGGGGTTCCGATTGGAGAACCTATAGATGATGTACTGGATCTAGATCCCAGACCTGTTAGGAAAATTCTTACTTGGCATGATGACTATGAACTTTCCACTTTTGGGCAAATGATCATCGAAGCGGTTGGAAATAATGTAGAAATTTCTAGCTCAGGTTTAGATTTTTTTGAATTTGGAACAATTGGTGTCAATAAAGCAACCGCACTTGAAAAACTTACCAAGCAATTAAAAATTGATTCTGAAAAAACTTGGGCTTTCGGAGATGAACAAAATGATATTGAAATGCTTGAATGGGCCGGCCGTGGCTATGCAATGTCAAATGCTGAACCCTCAGTGAAAAAAGCAGCAGATTTTATTGCTCCCTCTAATGATGAAGATGGGGTTTCTGTAACACTTGAGAGTATTTTTTAGAATACATTTTCAATAACGCGAAACAGCCCGGCCTTAACGGCCGGGCTGTTTAACTTTGTTAAGTAATTAAACTATTCGCCGCCCTCATTAAGAGTCACGCTCTTTGGTTGCCAACCGCTTCCAAAGGTTTGAATACCCTTACCATTCAAAATATCTAAGGCAGCCTCAACGTAATCGTTTGTGTAAGCACCTGAATCAGGAGCTGCTTGAAGATCACCAGAAGATGTAGCTACATCTACTGTTTGTGCCCAAGCGTCAGAATTAATCATTCCTGCACCATCTGGTGATGGCCAAATCAGATTATTAATCTCGTTCATCTGCCATGCTTGATGCGATGTCCCTAATGCCGAACCATTATCTAGTACTGCATTTACACAGTCGTCAGCGTTATCGCGACAATGCGCCCAACCTTCAAGAGATCCAGCTACAAACCTAGTAGTGATATCCCTATAAGCCGGATCTGATGCTAAACGCTCACCGCTAGCCCAAATTGCATCTTGAAGCATTGCTGTTCCAACATCATTCCAATCAATTATTGCAAGATCTGATGCTTCGTAAAGACGACCAGTTGCTGGGTTCTTGGCTTCAAGAACTTGAGCATACTCGTTGTAGATCATTGCTTGAGCTGCATCTATTTCTCTATTCAACAAAGCCATCATGTCGAAGCTTTGCCCCACCATTTCATAGGATCCATCTTCAACACCAGCGTCTCTAAGGCCTGCGACAAGTTCAAACTCATTGCCCCAACCCCAGTTACCAACTTTTTTGCCTCTTAGATTTGCTGGGTCAGTTCCAATCCCCGCATCAGCCCAAGAAACTTGAAGTGTTCCTGATCTTTGGAATACTTGGGCAACGTTAACAATGTCTGCTCCTTGTTCACGTGAAACAAGTGCCTTTGGTACCCAAGAGATAGCAAAATCAACTGCTCCGGAAGCCAACTGTTGTTGTGGAACAATATCTACTCCACCTTCAAGGATTGTCACATCCAAGCAATAGTCGTTATATAGGCCTCTATCAACCGCAGCGAAATAGCCAGCAAATTGAGCTTGCGTGACCCACTGGAGTTGAAGGCTGACTGAGTCCACTGAGTCACAATCACCCGAACCCACAGCAGCTTCATCCGAGCCACACGCTGTAGCAAGAAGTGACACCGCTGCTACCAACGCCACCACTCCTTTAGTAAAACGTTTATTCATTCTTTATTTCCTCCCCCTCCCGGGTTAGTTATCTTTGATATCCCCTGAAATACGCCAAGGCATACTTAATCTCTCAGTAACGAGAGCACTACCAAACAACAATAGCCCCAATCCAGAGGCCATTGCTATGGCGGCCCACGCTACATCATATTTAGCAAATCCTGCACTAGATGTGATGACATTGCCAATACGGTCTTGAGGTCCACCAAAATATTCTGCAACAATTGCGGCAATTACTGATAAAGGGGCTGCTAACCGAAGCGAATTGGCGAAAAATGGCAATGCATTAGGTATTCTGACTTCGCGTAGAATAGTCCAATCCCCCGAAGCGTAAGAATGCATTAACTCAATTTCGTTAGGGTGAACCTCGTTAAGGCCTTTTGCTGTATTTATAAAAACAGGAAAGAAAACAACTGCAATTACTACAGCCTGATTGCTAAAAGTCCCAGTGAGACCGAACCAAACATTAAAAATAGGAGCCAGTGCAACAATGGGAGTTGCATTTATTGCGATTGCAAAGGGAGTTAACCCATCATTTAAGACTTTAAAGCGATTAGTTATCAAGGCCAGTAAAACACCTAACAAAATTCCGATTAATAAACCACTTATTGCAATTTTTCCAGTTTCCCAGGTGGCATGTCTTAAAACTCCCCATTCTTCGATTAACCGAGCCCAAATCGATGAAGGTTTCGGCAACAAAAATTCTTTTATTTCAAAAACTGTGACCGCCCCTTCCCATAGGGCCAAACCGGTAATACCCACGAGAACCGGGGGTAAAACAGCAGTTAGTCTGTTATTTTTCATCAACCGGCCTCTACCGCTCGAAGTGCTTCACGAACTTCAGTTGTAGCTTTAAAAAATTCAGGATCTTCTCGGGTTTCATCAGTACGATCACCCAAATCAACTGTTATCTCGGAATGAATCCTTCCCGGTCTTGGGGAGAGAACAACTACTTTTGATGAAAGAAATGCTGCTTCTGGTATTGAGTGCGTAACGAATACAACGGTAGTTCCTGTTTCACGCCAAATTCTTAGTAGCTCCACCTGCATGTGTTCTCGAGTCATTTCATCTAGGGCACCAAAAGGTTCATCCATTAGCAGCAAGCGCGGTTCAAACGACAGGGCCCGAGCTATCGAAACGCGTTGTTGCATACCGCCCGACAATTGTCTTGGATAATGATCTTTGAACTCTTCCAATCTAACTAGTTCTAACATTTCTCTAGAACGCTTCCGCCGGTCAACTTTGGACCACCCCTTAAGCTCAAGTGGTAGTTCAATATTCGCCGAAACGTCCCGCCAGTCAAAAAGGCCAGAGTGCTGAAAGACCATGCCATAATCTTGATCTAATCTTGCTTCGTTGGCTGTCTTTCCAAAAACTTCTACTTCTCCTGCTGTTGGAGTAAGTAAATCTGCAATTAATCTCAAAAGGGTCGACTTGCCACAACCTGAAGGACCGATAAGTGAAATGAAATCACCTTCTTTTATGTCCAGGTCAATTCCTAATAAAGCTTGAACTTCATTATCGCTGTCTGGATTGAATACCTTGTCAGCTGCTCTAATTGAGACAGCTTCTTCTAAGGTTCCACTGTTTTCTCTCACTTGAGAACCTCTCTTCCTCTCTTAATAAAAAACCATTCCGCAGCGTTGACAAGTCCAAAAACGAATAGACCTAATAAGGAAGCTGCTATTACAGAGCTATAAAGTCTTTCTGGCCACACTGCATATCTTTGTGCAAAGTCCAAGATGGCTCTTCCCAAGCCGGTTTTGGTGCCTATAGAGATTTCGCCGACAATTGAACCGACAACACTTAATGTGGCTGCAAGTTTAAACGCTGGAAAAAGAAAAGGTCTAGCGGCCGGTAGTCGAAGTTTAATAAGAGTTGACGACCATGATGCAGCATAAGAACGCATTAGTTCAACGTCACTACTGTCGGGTGATTGAAGACCTCTCAAGCCACTCACTGCAACTGGGAAAAAAGTCAAATAAGTTGCAATAAGCGATATACCAACCATGTCAGGGTAACCCTGGAGGCGAGCCCAAGTAACAACTATTGGCGCTAATGCTATTAACGGAACAGTCTGAGAAACATTTATCCAAGGCAAAAACCCTCTTTCTGCAAACCTCCATCTCAGCATAAAAATCGCAAGCATCAGCCCTACGATCACTCCGAGAGAAAACCCAATCGCTGCTTCTAAGAAAGTAAACGCTGCTTTTTTGGCGAGGTAAACAGTCATGGGTAACGTTTCACGACCAGCACGGATTTCATCAGTTAACTCATTAAAAATGTCGCTTGCGTGAGGCATTGTTAAATCATCGGTTGAAACTGGCAAACCAAATTGCGTACCAGGCCATTGATCTTCAGTCTGTTGACCCATCCATTTATACCCCTCCCACAAAAGTACAAATAGAACGAGAGTGAGTAGCACTGTAAAAGCTGTTCTAAGAGCCTTTCTTTTAGTCACACTCACCTCTCGAAACTTTTTAACAACGTCAAATTTTCACTTATTGAAAACCGGGATAATACTCTGACCATAGACTTCCAACGTCTCATCTTGCTGATCATGCATCAAATAAATCGCAAATTGATCTACTCCCAAGGCCCTCAATTCAGAAAGTTTCTCAATGTGAGATGAAACGTCACCAAGAATACAAAACCGATCAATGATTTCATCTGGGACAAAATCAGTATGAGTATTGCCAGCCCTTCCGTGCTCAGAGTAGTCATAGCCTTCTCTAGCTTTTATATATTCAGTCAGAGCTTCGGGAACTAAAGACCCATCTGAACCGTACCGTTTAACTAGATCTGCTACATGGTTTCCTACCATCCCACCAAACCACCTGACTTGATCTCTCTGATGAGGTAGGTCATCTCCCACATACGCAGGAGCAACTACACAAATGGTTAATTCATCAGGGTTGCGGCCAGCTTCCTCTGCAGATTGTCTAACAGCCTTAATTGTCCATTCAGCAATTTGTGGATCGGCTAATTGAAGAACAAATCCATCACATACCCGACCGCACAAAGCGAGAGCTTTAGGTCCATAAGCTGCCATCCAAACCGGCAAAGAACCACTACTCCTCCAAGGAAATGACTGTGTTGTGTCGTTGTACTCGACTTCCCCACCTTCTGCAAGCGTTTTAATTACGCCAATTGACTCTTCAAGTGTCGCTAAATTGCAAGGAGGGTAGCCAATTACTCTCATAGCGGAATCACCTCTACCGATTCCACAAACTGTTCGTTCTCCATACATGTCATTTAAAGTTGCAAACAAAGAAGCTAAAACCGTCCAGTCACGCGTACCAGGATTTGTAACCATTGGTCCGACTTTCATCGTTTTAGTAGAAGCAAGCATCGCACTAAAAATTACAAAAGGTTCTTGCCATAAAACATGACTATCAAACGTGTACCCGTAAGAGAATCCCAATTGTTCAGCTCTAGTTGTTAGATCAATGACTCTCGATGCTGGTGGATCTGTCTGAAGAACAACACCAAAATCCATTATTATCTCCTTTATTGATTTCAGTTGTTTTGCGGGAAACCTAGATCTACCTGACTGGTCGTTGGATCAGGCCATCTACTGGTAATCACTTTTGGCCTCGTAAAGAAATTTAAACCCTCAGGTCCGTACATGGTTGTATCCCCAAAAAGAGAATTGTTCCATCCCCCAAAAGAGTGATAGCCCACTGGAACGGGTATAGGAACATTTATTCCTACCATCCCTGCATCAGCATCTTGCTGGAATTGACGTGCTGTGCCGCCATCTCGAGTAAAAATTGCAGCACCATTTCCATAAGGATTGTTTGCAATCATTTCCACTGCTTGGTTGTAATTATCGACTCTTACAACGGAAAGAACGGGTCCAAAAATTTCATCCTTGTAAACACTCATGTCAGTTTTTACATGGTCTAAAAGTGACACTCCAATAAAGAATCCATTACTTTCAAAATTCTGCTCACGTCCATCTACAACAAGACGCGCCCCTTCGCTCTCTCCTGCTTCTATATAACCAGCAACTTTGTCCCGATGTTCTCTGGTTATCAATGGTCCCATTTCTGAATCTGTGTTTTCCCCTGGACCAATTACCAACTTTTCCATCCTTAACTTGATGGCATCAACTAATGGGTCTGCTATATCTCCAATTGCAACTACAACTGAAATAGCCATGCACCTTTCACCTGCTGAACCATAAGCGGCTGAGACTGCAGCATCCGCTGCAAGATCCAAATCAGCGTCGGGTAAAACCAACATATGGTTTTTGGCTCCGCCGAGAGCCTGAATCCGCTTTCCCGTGGAAGTACCTGTTGAATAAACGTACTTGGCTATTGGAGTAGATCCCACGAAACTAACGGCAGCAATATCTGGGTGTTCCAATAATCTGTCAACTGCAGTTTTATCACCATTGACCAAATTAACTACGCCTGGTGGAAATCCGGCTTCTTGTATCAATTCAATTAAAAATCTCGGAGCGGAAGGATCTCTTTCAGAAGGTTTCAAAACGAAAGTATTTCCACATGCAACTGCATTAGGAATCATCCACAATGGCACCATCGCTGGAAAATTAAAAGGGGTTATACCAGCACATACACCAAGAGGTTGCCTTACTGTATAAACGTCAACTCCTGTTGATGCATGTTCGCTGTAAGTGCCTTTTAAGGAATCTGCAAATCCACAGGCGAACTCAATATTCTCTATACCTCTAGCAACCTCTCCTCTTGCATCATCAGCCACTTTCCCATGCTCTTGTGTCAATCGTGAGGCAATCTCCATTTCATTTTCAATAACTAAATTTCTGAAATTATGTAAAAGTTTTACTCGTCTAGCAATAGAAACATTTCCCCATTCTTGAAAAGCATTTTTAGACGATTCAACTGCAAGATCGACTTCTGCAACTGAAGCAAGATCCACTTCTCCTGTCTGCTCCCCTGTAGCAGGGTTATAAACAGGTCCTACATTTCCTGAAGTAGATTCAACACTTTGTGCATCGATTAAATGTGTGATTTTGCGCATGTATTCCTCAATTACTTTTAGTAATTAAATTAGATATGAAGAAAGACCTCGACGCAAGTACCGCCCATCTCCTTTTGCCCCATGATAGGCATTATCTTCTATCAGTACTTTTCCTCGTGAAATGACTGTGTCGACGTGACCATCTATATCAAACCCCTCATATGCAGAATAATCCATACTCATATGATGAGTGTCCACCGAAATATGCGTCTTAGCTTTCGGGTCGTAGAGGACTATGTCCGCATCGGATCCAGCGGCGATGACACCTTTCTGCGGATAGAGACCGAACATGCGAGCAGGAGTTGTAGAGCAAGTTTCAACCCAACGCTCCAAAGACAACTCTCCCATTACAACACCCTGGTAAATAAGATCCATACGGTGTTCTACGCCACCTATTCCATTTGGAATTGCTCTAAAGTCTTCAAGCCCTAGTTCTTTCTGTTCTTTCATACAAAACGGGCAATGATCGGTTGAGACTACTGCTAGATCATTAGTTCTAAGCCCTCTCCAAAGATCCTTGTGATGTGTGTGTTCTTTGGTTCTCAGAGGGGGCGAACAAACATAACCTGCTCCTGCAAAACCAGGTGCTCCCAAATGATCCTCTAAATTTAGATACAAATATTGTGGGCAGGTCTCAGCATAAACGTTGTGTCCTTCATTTCGTGCTTCAGCAACACGCTCTAATGCCTCGCTGGCTGAGAGATGAACAAAATAAACAGGTGCTCCAGCAACAAGAGCTAATTGAATTGCACGATTAGTAGCTTCACCTTCAAGTCGAGGGGGTCTGGTTATTCCGTGATAAACAGGATCAGTTTGCCCGCGTGACGCGGCCTGTTCAGCTATTACATCTATAGCGATACCGTTTTCAGCATGCATACAGATCATTGCTCCATTTTCTGAAGCTTTCTGCATAACTTTCAGTATTTGACCATCATCACTGTAAAAAACACCTGGATACGCCATAAATAATTTGAAACTTGTTATACCTTCGTCAACTAGAGCATCCATTTCCTTTAAAGCCGCGTCATCAACTCCGCCTAAAATCATGTGAAATGCATAGTCAATTGCACATTCGCCTTCAGCCTTAGCAAACCATGAGTCAAGGCATTCTCTAACATTCTCTTCGTATTTCTGCACTGCGAAATCAATGATTGTCGTAGTCCCACCCCAAGCCGCAGCTCGAGTACCAATTTCGAAAGTATCAGATGCAAAAGTACCTCCGAAAGGCAGTTCCATATGCGTATGGCAATCAATTCCTCCGGGCACAACATATTTGCCTTTTGCATCGATAACTTTTTCTGCTCCCGATTCAGCACTATCAGCAGCTGAAGTGCCTGGTTGCAGGATTGCCGCTATTTTCTCTCCGTCAATAAGAACATCTGCTTCATGACGTCCGGTTGTACTTACTACAGTTCCATTTTTTATTAAAATCGTCATATCTCCCCTTCAGTTCAGACTTTAATTATTTAAATCCTTTATAGCCTCATTCAAGATTGCAATTCCTTCATCAATCTCGTCTGCCGTAACTGTCATAGGAGGAGCTATACGAATAACATTTCCATAAAGCCCTCCTTTCCCGATAAGTAAACCTGCAGCCCTAGTCGCCTCCATTAACTGAGCTGCAGCTGGTGCATTAGGTTCAATGGAATCAGGAATTACAGTTTCTATAGCAAGCATCAGACCTCTTCCTCGTATCTCTGCTATCACAGGTGAATCTGAAACAGTTTTGCTTATTCCTTCTGAAAGTCTCTCGCCCATTTCTTTCGAATTTTTTTGCGTGTCATGTTCAAGCATGTAATTTATTGTGGCTAATGCTCCAGCCGATGCTATGGGATTACCTCCAAAAGTTGAAATGGAATTAGCCGGCATCGCTTCCATTACTTCCGCCCTGCCGACTACTCCTCCTAGAGCTAAACCGTTCCCAACTCCTTTAGCAAAAGTCATCATGTCAGGCACTATTCCATGTGCCTGATAACCCCAAAAATTTTCTCCGGTTCTTCCCCAGCCTGTTTGAACTTCATCGGAGATAAATAAGACACCCCTGTTATCCAACTCTTTTTTCATTGCGCCGAAAAACCCATCGGGTGGAGTAGCGAAACCACCTACGCCTTGGATTGGTTCAGCGATCATCGTTGCTACATCTCCTGATGTCATCATGTCAAAAACTTGGACAAGGTCATCAACACAGGCTTTGGTGTAGTTGTCATCATCAAAATCATTAAATGGACTTCGCAATCTATAGCCACCATGAACATAATTTACAGATAAGCCACTCAAGCTGGTAGGCGACCACGATCTATGAGAAGTAATTGCTACAGTCGAAAAAGAACGTCCATGATAACTATTTCTAAGTGCCAATATCTGGTTTGAACGACGATATGAAGTAGCTAACAACAAAGCTGCATCATTGGCTTCTGTGCCTGACGTAGTAAAAAAAACTCTAGCGTCCGGTATACCTGATAATTCTGTAACTAGTTCCGCTAATTCAATCATTGGTTCTGACAGATACAAGGTTGAAGAGTGAAGAACTTTAGATGCCTGTTGATTAATAGCTTGAGTCACTTCAGGTATGTCGTAACCAAGACTTGTAGTCAGAATTCCCCCAAAAAAATCAAGGTAGCGATTACCTTCAACATCATAGACATGTCGACCTTGACCGTAATCCATAGAAATTGGAGGGTCATAATATAAAGCCAACCATGAGGGAAGTACCTCAGAATGACGTTTTAAAAGTTCTGGATTAGTTGCCATGTTTTTCCGTTCTTAAAAACCTAGGGGGCTACTAGATCTTCATATGTGCTAGGTCTACGATCCCTGTAAAAAGCCCACTGATTTCGGACTTCATCGATCATTTCCAAATCTAAATCTCTTATGATCAATTCTTCTTCTTGATCTGAGCAAACATCTCCGACAAACTGGCCTCGCGGATCGGCAAAATAAGTTGTTCCGTAAAAATCATTTTCTCCTAAGGGTTCAATCCCTACTCGATTTATTGCTCCCACGAAGTACATATTTGCAACTGCTGATGCTGGCTGTTCAAGTTTCCATAAGTAAGAAGAAAGACCTCTGCTTGTCGCAGATGGATTAAAGACAATCTGAGCTCCATTCATTCCTAAAGCCCGCCATCCTTCTGGGAAATGTCTGTCATAGCAAATATAAACTCCGACTCGACCGACAGCTGTTTGGAAAACAGGAAAGCCTGTATTGCCTGGCTTAAAGTAAAATTTCTCCCAAAATCCATTTACCTGCGGGATATGAGTTTTACGATACTTACCTAAGTAAGTTCCATCAGCATCAATTACTGCCGCTGTGTTATACAAAAACCCTTCTTTTTCTTTCTCATACATAGGTAGTACTAATACCATCCCAAGTTCTGATGCCAATTCTTGAAAACGTTTTACAGTTGGGCCATCCGGAATCGCTTCTGCATAGCCGTAATATTCAATTTCTTGAACTTGACAAAAGTATGGGCCATAAAAGAGTTCCTGAAAACACATTATTTGAGCACCTTGACTAGCGGCCTCACGAAGATATTGCTCGTGAAGGTCAATCATCGATTCTTTATCGCCTGTCCACCTTGTTTGAACCATTGCAGCACGTACTACATTTGACATCTATTTCTCCTAATTTTCTTATTACAGAAGATCAACCAATAACTATCGGTTTCATAATGAGGCTAGCGCTTTGGTTTAAGCACCCACAATTTTAATTATTGTGAAATCTGAATTTAACCTAGTTTTCAGGCTGAGATAAGCCTTTCATTTCTTCAGCCTGCAAATCTCTAGGTTTTGTTTCCAATTCTTCCGGTGAGGCAATTACCTCATTACCAATGCCTAAATCAGGAAATTTTCGAAGAGTCGCCATCAAACGTCCATCAACTGAACCGATCATGGTGTTGTAAGAATTGACTGCTGAATTTAGACCTCGTCCTGTTTTATCCATATGACCGAGAACAGTTCCTATTCTTTCATACAGTTCTTCACCAAGATCTGCTATTTCTTTAGCATGTTCTGTAATTCGGGCTTCTTGCCAGCCTCGCGCGACTGCCCATAAAAGAGCCAGAAGATTTACTGGTGAAGCAAGCAAAACTCTTTTTTCCATTGCATCTTGCAAGAGTGACACGTCAACCCTTAGAGCATCTGCTAAGAAAGATTCTCCTGGAACAAACAGAACTACAAATTCTGGTGCAGGTCCATCATTTTGTTCCCAATACTTGCGATTCGCCAGTGCATTAACATGTGATCGTAAAGCAGATGCATGACGGGATAAATGGCTTTCAATCTCAGCTTGATCAGATGACTCTTGCGCTTCAAGATAAGCATCCAAAGGAACTTTCGCATCCACCGCTAAATGTGCTCCATTAGGAAGTCTCACCCTGACATCGGGTCTTCCAATACTTCCGCTCCTATTTTCGCCAGTTGCCTGTTCCTCATAATCGCAATAAGGAGCCATACCTGCAAGTTCGATTACATTACGGAGCTGATTCTCTCCCCATGCACCGCGAGCAGTGGGTGAACGTAATGCTTCAGTTAATGCAACATTTGAAGCACTTAGCTCACCCATTCTCGATGTTAAAGTTTCAACTGCACCTTTTTCTTTGTCGTGAGCTGAGCGAAGCTCACTTACTGTTTTTCCTAATTGGTCAATCTGTTTTGTGAAAGGGTCAAGCAAACCTTTTGTTTGTTCTTTAACAACATTCATTCTTTCGGAAGCTAGGGTCAAAAACTGCTCATTATTATCTTTGAGTGCTTTAGTCGCTACTTCTCCCATTTGAGCTTTAAGTTCTGAAGTCAACTGTGCAACCATCGATGCCACATCATCTTTGTCGTTGGGTTCATCATTAGCAGACTTCGAAGAAACCTTTTGACCCCTGAGTGCTTTTACCGAGACAAAAAGACTCACTAATAAAGCAACAAGCAAAACAATAATGATTGCAGAAGAATCCATATAACGAGATTATGCAATAGGTGGGACATATTCACTCATACAAGAGTTTTTTGACAAGAAGATCAACTTTTAGCGCGCTCAAACTAAACAAACTTTTATGATTAAAGACATGAAGGTGAAAGAATGAGCGAAATTCCTCTAATCGGTATTACTGGACGTCGAAAAAAGGGAAGTGATGTAAATGGAGTTCTTGCTGTTCAAGGTGAATTAGATATAGATCTTTTTTTTACGAATTACGGTCGGCAAGTAAGCTTGGCTGGTGGCATACCTATACTCATACCGCGTGATGCGAATTCAGAAGTTGTATCAAAGCTAGATGGGATAGTTCTAAGCGGCGGAGCCGATGTAGACCCGAAAATTCACTCTCCAGAAGAAGACCCTAGTTTAAGTAATTTTGAACCCGGAAGAGATATTCATGAATTTGAAATTCTTGCCGGAGCCATTGAAAATGATGTTCCAGTTTTAGGCATTTGTAGAGGGTTGCAGGTAATTAACGTCCACGCAGGCGGTACTCTTTTTCAAGATATTCCAGATCATGCGAACATCAACAAACCCTGTGATGATCGACATCATAAGGTTTCCTTCGGAGAGGATTCAATATTGTCAAGAATCTACGGTTCTGAAATTGAAGTCAACTCATTACACCATCAAGCAATCAACAAGATCGGTAAGGGTATAAAAGTAGTGGGCTGGTCTTCAGGAGGAGAAGCTACTGAAGATGTTATTGAAGCAATAGAAATTGAAAATAGTCGAATTGTTGCTGTTCAATGGCATCCTGAATTACTACCAGGTGCAGATCCAATTTTTAGCTGGCTGATAAATCAAGCAAATAAATAAATGCTCTGACAAAAATCAGTTTTCTGATCTCTCTACTAGCTCATCAAAAACTTGAAAAATTTCTGCCCAAGTCTCTTCAGGCATACTGTGACCCATTCCTTCTATTTCGACTAAACGGGAATCTTTAATGGCCTTTGCTGTTTCTTTTCCCCCTCTAGGAGGCACCAACCGATCGGCAGTTCCGTGGATCACAGTTGTTTGAATCGATAATCTCTCTAACTCTGACCGACGGTCTCCATCAGCTAAAATCGCAGTTAATTGTCTAGTTGTTCCTGCAGGATTCCATGCTCGGTCAATAGAAGCTGCAACTAATTCACGAAGATTTTCTGGAAGAGGAAATTTTTCACCATTAATGAGTTGAGCAGATTTAAGGCCACTTTCTATCCGACCTTCCCTGGTTCCAGAGTCAGGCTCCATTAGCTCCACTGTCAACTGATACTCAGGTCTAATAAAACGTGGAGTGGACATGATTGAACAAAGAGAAGAAACCCTCTCGGGGTGATTTAATGCAAATCTTTGAACTATCATTCCGCCCATTGATGCTCCGATCAAATGAGCCTTATCTATTCCCAATGAGTCCAATACCCCAACAGCATCATCAGCCATGTCAGATAAAGAGTAAGGTGCCTTTATTTTTTTCCCAAATAAAGCAGACAAGTAAGTTCTGCTCATATTTGGTTCACCGGCATCGTCGAACCATGTCGACAATCCAACATCACGATTATCGAAACGGATAACAAAATATCCTCGTTCGGAAAGTTGCTTACAAAAATCTTCAGGCCAGGCGGTCATCTGCGCCCCAAGACCCATCACCAACAACACTGCAGGATTTTCTCTACTACCCATAGTCTCTACTTCGAGGGTTATTCCATT